>Ga0182738_1000841_pt1 | contig 40760 bp, 32 predicted proteins | sample eDN5th30CBELigMG_FD_128876 | JGI IMG/M metagenome (GOLD analysis project Ga0182738, IMG submission 128876) | Enriched Miracle-Growth compost microbial communities from Emeryville, California, USA - eDNA 5th pass 30_C BE-Lig MG (version 2)... ...
CCGATCCGGCCCCAGCAACAACCCGTAATGCTCAGAAAGTGTGTTCATGAACAACGGCATCCAAAACCCAGCCCGCTCCCGCCAGCCCCAAACAACATCACCCACGAAATTCCGGGAAGAACCCGGTTTTTGCAAACTGATCGTCGATCGTCCAACGCACAAGATCCTCGGTTGTCACGTTGTCGGGGAACGGGCCGTGGAAATTACTCAGGTCGCTGCGATCGCCATGACGGCCGGAATGCGAGTCGACGAACTCGCTCATGTGCCACTTTCGTTTCCCACCTATGCTGGCATCCTGGGTCGCGTGGCGGCCAGCGTGACACGGCAGCTCAATCAGCATGAGACCTGGCAACCGAACTGATTCCAACTCTGGATATTGAAAGCAAACGAATGGCCATGCAACAATCAGCGCGCACGTATAACCAGGATCACATTCCACGAAAATACACCCCCGGCAAACGCCGGGTGAGCATTTATTGGACATGGAGCTATCCTTGGGAAACGAACCGAGATCTCACGGAACTGGACAATCGATTTTCTTCGATGACCGAAGTTCGCCGGGTCGCGTGGCCTGCTTTCGAAGCGTCCGAGTGGGACAAGATGAACTTTCTGCAAGGCATTGGTGGAACGTTAGAGTTGTTTCATCGGTCGACGCTCTCTTTCCAGACGATCGTGGGGGAAGCAACGGGGCATCCCGTCGCCGTCTTTCAACGGATTGATCAAGCTGGCTACAAGTTGCCGATCGATGAGCGGGTGTTAGCCGACACGGATACGCTAATGGTGTTTGGTCTCGACCATCTCGTTGCCGAGCAAGATGCGCATCCGGACGAAATCAACGCGATCCGCGAATGGCTCAAGCGAGAGGGAACCTGTCTCTTGCTCGCCCCGCATCACGACGTCGGATTTACTACCGACCCAAAGCAGCAGCAGGTGGAGTATCGTCACCACGGGGACGAACTCGTGCCTCGTCAGCAGCGATTCAGCCAATACACTCGTTCGCTGATGGACGCGCTCAACGTGCCTGTCGTCAATCAATGGGGGCTCCGTCCTGCGGTAGTGCAGGGAACCAAGGAAATTGCGCCGCTGACCGCCTTCCGTGATCTCGACGGATTGGGGTTGTTAAACAATGTCACCACGTTCAACTTTCATCTGCATTTACCGCACTACGAGGTCACCACCGACGATGCGAAATCGGTGCATGTGCTGGGCAGGCAACTCATCGACCCCGACCGTCCGCACCCATTCACAACTGCCGGCAACAAGGAGTTCAATTGCCTGCTCTGGTTACCGCCGAAGGAGCAACGAGCTGGTGACATCCTGCTCATCGACTCCACTCACTTCACCACTCTTTTTGGAGGAACGGACAGCCTGGCAAACCTTTGGCGAAATCTGGCGCTGATGAAATGAAAATCGAATCAAGTCCTCAACAGGCCCCCTGCCGGCAAGAACGATCCGGGACCGGCGTTCACAAAGGGGAATCCCCTGTCAACAGAGCGATCTCGAAGAGCTTGTCAGAACCTAGAGCTCATCTTCGACAAGCGCCTGAATGCATCCAGATTGATAGGCTTCGACCATGGCGGCGTGATCCTGCTCCGTTTGGTCGGCATAAGCGACACTGAACGCTCCCTGTGCGTCATCAAACTCGTTCCCTATAGGGTTCGAGTACAGACCGATTGGCTTCCACGCATCGCCAGACGGAGTGTGCATTTCGCGGCAGTTGATTTCGCAGCTGCTTGCCGAAATCGATACGTTCCGTTCGAGAATAAATTCGCCCGGATTCGAAATGAATCCCAATGCTGCCGATTGGTCCAGCATGACTCGGAATCACTCTTCAGGAGGTGGGTGCTGAAGTACCGGCACGAAAAACGCTCTGCCTGCCTGAATCCGTTCACTATCATCGGTTTACCGATGGCCGGAACCGTCAACCAACAATAATACGCGCTTTGCGCAAAGATTCCGATCCGCGCTCCACATCGATCGAATTTATTGTGTGACATGGCGACTTTGAGCATCGCGTACTGGAACTGCCTCGCTTCTCAGTTCGGACAACGTCACTCGAAATTCGACAAGGTTGCAGAATGCTCGAGCCGTGCCGGTGCGAGTCGAGGAACATGGTTTAAGATCTCAACAAAATCGGATCGAGTGCCTCTCATTGATCACGAATCGCATCAACCACGTCGCGAGCTCGATTTGCGAATCTGCGAGCCCGAAATGCAAAGGCAATCAATAACACACCGAGCAGAATGGCCCATGCTGCTACGAAGTATAGCAGTCCTAACGCTCCCACGGCCGGCTGCACCATGATGACGAGACCCAACAGAACTGAAACAGCTCCGCTGAGTCCCAAAAGCCATTCCCCTTCGATTTCTTTCCGCAGTCGCACCGCCATCGCTATTCGCATTGCTCCGGTCACAATTGCCCAGGCGGCAATATAAAACGCAACAACGACTGCCCCGAGAGCGGTCGTGAGTTCAGGAGCTCGAAAAGCGATCACGCCGAAGGCAATGCCGAAGAGACCTTCGAGAAAAAGGAGCCCCCAATTCTCGGTCTCCTGGCGATGACCAATTGCATGGAGAACTTCGAAAATGCCATCGACGAAGGCATAAGCGGCAAACAACATCGTCAACGTGACCAGCGTCAGCCCCGGCCAGACGAACGCGCTGATCCCGAACAGCACGGCCAGAACACCGCGCAGCAGAATCATCCACCAGAAGCGGGATAGAAGTTGGGCGACCGGGCGTGTTTCCATGGTGTTTTCCTGCTTGCTCGAAGACTGGAACCAGGTACTGCGGCCGAGTGACGGAAGTCCGCAATGCGACAAGAGCGACACGGAATATCGAAATCATGGGCGAAGCCGAACTCGTCGACAGCGCTCTGGCAGTTCAGATTTTCTCTTTTGTAAACACCAGTCCCGGATCTTTCTCACCGTCGCCGATCATCTTGAAGTTGAACTGCGACGGACTTGTGAATCCCACTTCGGCCAGCATTGTGCCGCTACTGTCATTCGTTTCCAGTGCGAGATTGTTCTGATCAACGGCGTAAACGCCTTTCACCGACTGCATCGCTTTGCCGCGTGAGTAAGTCCAGGTGAAGCTGCCGTCGTTTGTGAGATCGAGTTGAAACGTGGCCCCGCGACTCGCGGCTTTCCAGTTGCCGACAAGTTGTTCGGACTTGAGCACTTTCTCCGGCGGCACAGCGGGCGGTTCAGGTGGTTTCTCCGTCGTTGCGGAGGTGTCCGGAGCCGCGGTCATGGCAACCAGCTGACCGATCAATTTGTCATCCGGCAGTTCCGCCTGCGCCTCCTGGAATTGGCTGGATGCATTCGCCGAATGGCCCATCGTCAGGTAGTGATACCCCAGCAAAAAGTGAGCGTCGACCGATTTCGGGTTGGCTTTGACAAAGGATTCCAATTCTCGAAGCTGCTGGGTGTATGTCGCGGCATTTGGATAAAGAGAGATCATTGTCGTCCAGTCCCAGCCGGGTCCGGAAGCCAGAACGGCATAGATCGCGGCGGCCGACTCAGGATATTTCTGCAACGCGAACAGCACGAGGCTGCGGAATTCATGCACGACGGTGTCGCGGGGCATGGTCTTCAGGGTGATGTCGAGCGTCGCGAGCGAGGTTGAATAATCGCCGTTGAGGAATGCTGCGCGCGCCTCTTCGAATGCGGCGAGCCCTTCATCTGTGGGTTGCGACTGTGATGTGGAAGAAGCGGCAGCAGTCTCGGTGGGCGCTGCGTTCGAGACGGCGCCGGTGCTATCTGCATACGTGACCAGCGGCTGCGAGTAATCGTACCCATAACCACCGCCGTCGCCATAATATGGATTCGAGTACCCCCAATATCCCCAGCCGTAACCGATGCGGTTCACACCCCAGGCTGTCAGGCCGATGGCAGAGGCGACCGGGTAATTATCCCACATGTAGCCCCAACCGGCGCCGGGATACCAGCTGTCGTGATACCAGTCACCATAGTGCTCGAGCTTGTTATCGGCCCAGTTCTGCCAGTCTTCGCGATTGTCATTCCGCCAATCCTGCCGATCATCCTGGCGATCTCCGCGGTTCCCTTGCCGGTCCTGCCGGCCGTTCGACATGCGGTCACTGAGATTGGCCCGGCGATCTTCCAGCGACTGCGGTCGATCGCCCATGCGATCCTGTACGCGCGCTCCCTGATTCGGCAATCGTGAACCCGCACCGCCCGCATCCAATCCCGGCAGCCGGGCGGGCAACTGCGAGGGCCGATTGATGCCCCCTTGTCCCGCCCCTGGGCGATTGGCGATCCCTTGACCGCTCCCCGGTCGATTGGTGATGCCAGAACCAGAACCAATACCTTGCCCGGAACCAATTCCGGTGCTGGGCCGCGTGGCTGGCAATTGTGACGGGCGTGACCCGATCGAACCGGCTCCAGTGCCGATGTTTGGCCGCGTCCCAGGCTGCAAAGCCGGGCGGTTTCCTTGGCCGATATTTCCACCTCCAATGTTTGGCCTCGACCCGCCTCCACCGCTTGGCAATGATGGTCGAACGCCGGGAGTTGAAGGGCGTGTCGATGGGCCAGAAGGACGGCTGAACGACGGAGAACTCCCCACCGACGGGCGCTGTCCGCCGCCGTATCCCCCACCCGGGCGTGCACCCCCTCCTCCGTAACCCGGTCGAGCACCTCCGGAGAATCCGCCACCTGGTCGTGCTCCCCCGGAGAATCCCCCTCCGGGCCGTCCCCCACCGCCTCCAAAGCCCCCACCTCCCATGCGACCACCACCACCGCCGCGTCCGCCGATGCCGAATACGAATTCAGCGGAGGCAAATGTTGTAACGGTCATCGCCACCACGATCCAAACGCGTGTCTTCATGGAAGTGTCTCCGTTTGTCTTTCGTCACGGAAGATGCTTGTGTTGCGAGCCGTCAGATCGATCGCTGGAACTTGCAACTTGCCGGGCTGGCAAGAGACGAGCCCGTCACTGCACTGGCGCCGGTGGTCGACGGACCACACGCACGGATGAATCCGGCAGCAGGTTGTCCCCCACGACAAAGCTGGTCGAGTCAATCTGGAACGAATCGTTGTCAAATACTGTGAGAGTGCGAGTCACCGACACACCTTGCCCGTCGGGCGTGACCCCTTCGGCTTTCACAATCCAGACGTCATCCAGCGGCGTCCAGATGGCTTCCGTGAAGGCGCCACTTTGGTCGAAGGCCCAGGAGCGGACCCTGTGCCGCAGCGGATCCCAGGCGATGCGCTGAGTTCCCCGCAGCTCGGCTCCACGACGTGACTTCACGACATATTCCTGGAACAGGTAGTTGCCATCATCGGACCATTGACAGGTTGTCTCCACGCGGCCTTCCGGGCTTTCATCGACCCACTGCCCCACCAGCCAGCCCAGTGCCTGCAATTGCTCGTGTGCGGTCGCCGGCGTGAATTCTTCGGGGAAGTCACGCACGCTGGCAATCAGCCACTTTCCATCTCGCTTCACATGTACGACCGTATAAGGCGTACGCGAACCAGGCTCATCCGGACTGAGCGTCGTGGCACTGTATCCATCTTCAACGGCGACATCCGGGCCGAGCTGTCGCAGCGAAGTCAACTCGACGACGATGCGGGCTTTGGGGAATTCTTTGAACAACTCGGTAAATCGAGCCTCGATGTTCGCTCGTCCCTCGATGATGTTTCCCTCTTCATCGATGACCTCGGCTTTTTCAGTGAACTGTGTTCCGATCAACTTCACATCGCCACTGTTGTACGCCTTCTCAAACGTCGACGCGGTCGCTCTGAGTTCATCCAGGTCTTTCGCTTCGGACGACTCATTCGCCTGCTGGGCCTTGAGTGCGCGAGTCAACTCTGGCAGTGAGATTTGCGACAAGGCAAGGCCCACGAGGACTCCCAATGCGGCGACGATCAATCGATTGTGCATGAGTCTGACTCCTGATTCACCGGCAAATGTACAACTCGTATCTTACCGATGTGTGCACTTCCACGTCTATGATGCAGACAACACCATCGCCTGCGATATTTGGCGCGACCAGCGCGATACGCCATTTACGTTCAGGCCCTCAAACTTGAAGTGTGTGGCGAGATCAAGTTGCTCTGGCCTGGGCTCGCGCAGCGCGCGTTTCGACTGACGAAAGGCAACTCACCGCGTGACGGAACACAGTCGATGCGGGGTTAATGCGATCGAAACGGACAACGTGGAATTCATGGGAGCTACTTGTCATCCTGCCGCGCGAGGACTTTGCGGACGGCACAGGAAACCAGCAAACCCTGCTCGGTTTTCACGGGGCTCAAGCTGATTTCGGCCGGAAAGATCTGTCCGTCCTTTTGACGGCCATATAATCTCAGGCCTGCCGCCATGGGGCGACACGCAGGATCCGCCAGGAACTGGGCCACATAGGCTGGATGCTGTGCGCGATGCTCATCAGGCACCAGGATTTCGATGGGTTGTCCGAGCATCTCTTCCCGCTTGTACCCGAACATCCGTTCCAGCTGCGCATTGACGAGGACGATTTGACCCAGGTTGTTGACGATGACCATTCCGTCCGGGGCTGATTCGAGCAATTCCTGAAATGTCTGTTCCGTCTGCTTGCGGTCGGTGATGTCTCGACCCACGATGTAAATCGCAGGTTCACCGGTCATCAACTGGGCGTTCCAGAGTACCCAACGATAGGAATCATCTTTGCAGATGCAGCGATATTCGACAGCAGTCAGCGACTCTCCGGCGAGAATTTGCTCGAAGTTGTGAGCCAGTTGCTGATGTCCGTCGGGATGGACAATCTGCCAGATCGTTTTTTCCTTGAGGTCGGAACTGCTCCAACCCAGCATTGTCTCCCATGCAGGATTCGTCTGTGTCAGACCTCCCTGGGGATCGACGATCGCTAACAGGTCGAGTGAAAGATTGAAGAACCGCTCGCGTTCCTGTTCAGTACGCTTGCGCTCCGCCCGCTCTGCGATCCAGCCTTCGACTTGATAAGCCAGTTCGGACGCCGATTCCTGGCGTTCGTTGCGATCCTTTGCCAGCCCGCGAAGGCAGACCTGTTCAAGTTCAACCGGGATGCCGGGGATTTGCTCGGTCGGCCGCTGGGGGAGAGAATGGATCACATTGTTCAGGATCTCGACGATACTTTTTCCCTGAAACGGGGGCTCTCCGACCAGAATCTCATAGAGGATCGCAGCCAGACCATAGACATCCGTTCGTTTGTCAATCAGATCGACTTGTCCGGTCGCTTGCTCGGGAGCCATGTAGGCTGGAGTCCCGAGTTTCTCTCCCTGCATGGTGCCTGACGAATTCCCGGGCACTTCATCGGATGGCACCAGGGTCTGTTCCGGATCGGATTCGAACTCCGCTTCAACAGGATTTTCATCGAGCCGCTTGGCCAATCCCCAATCGAGAACAATGACTTCCCCGAAGTCGCCGATGATGACGTTGTCTCCCTTGAGATCCCGATGGATGACATTGCGCGAATGGGCATAGGCGATGGTCTGACAAATGCTGGTAAAATCGTTCAGAAGTCTGATCAGTTCAGATGAAACCGCTGCTCCCGAATCTGCTTTTCGCTGTTCGTGATACGCCCGAATGACCTCCGTCAGAGTTCGTCCTTTGACGAAGCGCATGGTGTAGTAGCTGCGACTGCCATCGTCGTTGGTGGCATATTCATAAACAGGAACAATGCCCGGATGCTCCAATTGGCCTGTGAGCTGCGCCTCACGAAAGAATCGATTGCGGTTGCGAGGAGAACTCGCTTTGTCAGCTTTCAGTTCTTTCAGGGCGATGTCCCGTCCCAGGATCTGATCGTGTGCAATCCACACCTGCCCGATCCCGCCGGTTGAGTGCAATCCTTTCAAAGTGATTCGTTCGAGAAGACGAGGAGAGGGCGGAACCGCGTCAGCCGTTGTGATTGAGGTGCTCTCTTCCAAGCCCAGTATCGACTGGCGAAGCGCCTCATCATTGATGCTGGCCAGCGCAAGCTTGAGATCCACCGGCGCAGCGGCCAGCGATTGCCGCACGTCTCCTCCCTGCTTTGCGATCCGCCGCTGGAGCAGATATTCCACGTGTTCGCGATCCTCATCATTTAGCCATCCCTGTTGAATGAGGACCTCAGCCAGCGACATGCTTTTACGCGAGGACCACAACGCGCAGGCATCGACAAATTGGCGCGTGTCGATCAAATCGCTTTGCAGTGCGATCACGCCAAACAGAAGATTTTTGTCCGTTTCCAAATCGAACATGACGTTCCCGGCGAGTTCAAGAGGCGATCACGGGCTGTCCGAAGACGTGCCTCCAGTGAGGATACCAACCGTGACTGCCGGTTTCACTGGAACCTCCGCTGGAGATTGAGAGACCTGCTGCTTGCATCCGGTCTCACCGCCGCAGTAGGATTGACATCGAAGGAATATCGGGCACCACATGATCATGTGATTGCGAGTTCTCGCTATTTTGCTCGATGCGAATCTCACAGGCCCGGAGGCTGATGTCATCGAGGGTCTCCATGCACCGGATCGGGCTAGCGTTGTCAGGGGGAGGCTTTCGGGCCACGCTGTTTCATTTAGGAATGATCCGTTTCCTTCGGGAGGCGAACATTCTTCCCAAAGTGACACAGATCACCTCTGTCTCGGGAGGAAGCATCCTCGCGGCACATCTTGTCCTGAATTGGCAGCGCTATACTGGCACTCTGACGGATTTCGATGCCGCTGCCGCCGAAATCCTCCGATTTGTACAGCTCGATATTCGTAATCGAGTGGTCCGCCGTTACCCGCTGGCGATGCCGTTGCGGGCCTTGCGCTGCCTGACCCTTCGTCGGCCTGATCGCCAGCTCACACGAACAGGACTTTTGGAGTACCACTACGAAAAGTTTCTGTTTGGCGACACGTGCCTGTTTCAATTACCCGAACGGCCCCGGTTGTACATGATGGCCACGAATTTGAGTGAAGGCTGTCTGTGCGCCTTCACTCGCGATGGTCTGCTCATGCAGCGACGACGACCCGGGCAGCGGATGCGCTTTGAAAAAATCCATACGGGGTTGGCCACAATTCTGATGGTCGTGACCGCTTCGTCGGCTTTTCCCGGGTTTTTTCCCCCACTTGAATTGCATGCCCATGATGTGGGAGCGAATCCAGGCCAATTTGGGCGGCTCGCATTTACGGACGGTGGTGTCTACGACAATCTCGGCGTGCGCATGTTCCGTTGTCTGGAGCGGTCGTTAATCGCACGCGAGGTCCGGTTGGAGAATGACGATCTGGCTGATGCGAAGCAATTTCAACGTGTGATCGCCGCCGCTGCTGCCGGTCCAATCGAGAATTCGTTGCGACGTCTGTCACAGCTCTTGGCCCAGCCTCGCGAGGGGTTGACCGGAAATGACGTGTCGGAAAGTGATTCCCTGGCCCGCCTGGTTGACGGCTTGTGGTACGTGTTGAATCATGAGAATCTGGCGCGCGATCAGGCGTTTTCCACGCTTGCAATTCACGATGCCGATGTCGAAATATTGAGGAAGGCTGCACAACGGGATGAGCGGGAACTGGAGGGGGGGGAGCGATTGTGGCTCAATCGTCAACTCGTGCAGACGGCCTTTCGGCAGGTCACCGGCGAGCCCTGTTTTCGCTCCGAGAATGCGTGTTACGATGCGGTGCTGGTCAGCGATGCCGGTAAGGAATTTCAGATCGTCGCGAACGCTCGAGCCGGAGGACTGATCTCGACATCGATGCGCGCCAGCGACATTCTGATGGACCGCGTCTGGCAGTTGGAAGTCGACACGTTTTCCGGTACGCCGGGGTTTGTCTTTGCACCGATCTCTCGCTGCATCGATCCGGGAGAAGATCCCACAGCCTCGCATCCTGAAATTCAGCGGCGGGCTGCTGAGATCCGGACTGATCTTGACCGGTTTTCTCCGCTGGAAATTAGCGCCCTGATCCGCCACGGTTATTGTGTCGGACGCAGCGCGTGTCGCTCACGCCCCGACTTATTTGGAACCGAGATTCCGGCGGATTCTCCCTGGGATCCCATGGCCTCCTCGCGACCAACGTCGCCACCGCTCGCGCCGTCCGTGGCACCTGTCGTTCCATCGATCGCGCCGATCACACAGCAGTCCCGGACGCTGCAGCATTCTGCCGTCCGACGGATCTGGAGCACGCTGCTCGATTACCGAGACTGGATCTCCTACATCTACGTTCCCATTCTCGTCCCGATTCTCCTGGTCATGCCATATTACGGTGTCAAATGGTATCGCCAGTCTCAGATCAATCAGCAGCTCGTCGAATCGATGGCCCAGAGCAATCAAGACTATGCTGTGATGAACAGGCTACTTCAGGACGGCACTCCCAGGCTGTTCGAAGGCATGCCGATGACTGAGGTCCGCGAACTGACGCCTCAAGATTACAGCGACGTCGAAGTCATTGCAGATTTGCGAGTGCTGGACATGCGTCGCTGGAAAACGGTGCCTCGCAGTGTCGCGGGCGTTCAATCATCAATTTATGGCTATCGCCGTATTCGACTCCGTAAGCTGCAGTCGACCGCCAATCGATTCGTGGTGCTATTTCGAATGGATAATCCTCGGCTCGATGTTCGCCCTTTGAATCCGCACATCCCCGCGTCACTGCATGCATTGCGCCCTGCTGCCGAGTCGGGACATCAGACGCCTCATCTATTCGAAGTCGAGTTCGACCTCTCGAAGATTCCCCCCAAAGAAGTCGTCGACTTATCACTGGAATTGCAGGTTCGCGACCCGCAGGGGGTGGATCAGCAATCCGTGAGTCTGTATGTGGATACCGAAACGGGACTCTTGAGCGCATGGTTGCTGATGCCGGATGACAAACGCTATCAGCACTTCGACCTGGTGCGCTATCCGAAAGGGGACATCTCTGCGTCGGAGTCCGTTGCTCCTGCCCAGCAGCTCAGCGTCGTGGACGGTCATATCCTGGCGTTTACTCTTTTAAGCGTGAAGCCGAATTTCACGTATGAATGTCGATGGACGTTTCCGGAATCGCAATGAGGCTGTCATGCGTGGAATATACGAGTTTTTTAAATCGACGATCCTGGGCGGCATCATCTTTCTTCTGCCGTTAGTCGTCGCCTGTGCTTTGATTGCATGGGCCGTTGAAACTTTTCGCAAGACAGTGATGCCCATGTTGAAATGGCTGCCCGATATGACGGTCGGTGGAGTGTCATTGACGCTTTTGGCCGTGATCGTCCTTGCCACGGCATGTTGTTTTCTTGCAGGCCTGCTTGCGGAAACCGCGTATCTGCGAGGATTGGGACGTTATGCCGAGCGGGTGGCTTTGTCGATTCCGGGTTATGCCCTGATGAAAAGCGTTGGCGCAGATTTTGTTGGCATTGAAGGTAAAAACGCTGTGAAAACAGTCGTCGTCCAGTTCGAGGCCTCTTTTCAATTAGGTTTCCTGATGGACAGGCTCGAAGACGGCCGATGTGTCGTTTTCGTGCCGGGCGTCCCACGAGCTTTGGTGGGATCATTGCACATTATCGTTGCGGACCGCGTGCAGATGCTGGAGCTGTCCATTCCGGCGGCACTCGACGTGCTCGGTCGACTCGGGGTTGGGTTGCATGAGACATGGCCGACAGGGCGGTCTCACTCTGCCTGAAGGCCGGTGACGAGAGATGTTAGTGGACCCGCTGGTATACCACTGGAGATCGAACCTGGCGCTGGGATGGCGGAGGCATCCTGTGTGGGGGGCTCGGAATCGACCGTCACAGGTGAAATTCGCCAGCTCTCACATTTAAGAGCCCATAGGATCAGTTCGACAAAAATTGAAAGGCGGAATGTCCTCGCTCATTGATTGTGTTTCAACTGACAAAGTTGAGATACTATCGCAAGAGTTCCGCTTTAATATACCGTGTGCGGGGGCCGTTTCGATGTCAAAGAAGATGTTGGCGGTCGTATTTGTTGTTGTGGCGGTTGGCAGTTATGCCGGCTACCAGTATTGGCTGTCGTCCCAGTCCGCTTTACCTCAGGGAATTGCCTCTGGTAATGGTCGCGTTGAAGCCAAACTGGTGGACATCGCAGCCCGAGAACCATTGCGGGTGAAGAAGCTCCTGGTCAACGAGGGGGCTCTTGTCCAAAGAGGCGACGTTGTTGGTCGTGATGGACACTTCGACTCTGGAAGCCGAACTGGCGGAAACTAAAGCCGCTGTCGCTTCGGCTCAGGAGCGGGAAGCAGTCAATAAATCCTCCATTGTTCGCCGCAAAAGTGAGCTTGATCTCGCCCAGCTGGAATTCGATCGGTACAAGAAACTACTTGCCAGCAATGCCGGCACGCAACAGGAGTATGATCGTCGCAAGTCGATGCTGGACGTGCAGACGGCCTCGCTGGCGGAAGACCAGGCCAAGCTTCGGACGGCGGCTCAGGAAGTCGAAGTCGAGCAGGCTAAAGTCGCAAAGATTCAGTCGCGAATCGACGATGCCACTTTGAAGTCGCCCGTTCGGGGTCGCGTGCTCTATCGCCTGGCGGAAGAGGGTGAAGTTCTTGGTGCAGGCGGTAAGGCGTTGACACTCGTCAATCTGGAAGATGTCTACATGGAGATCTTCCTGCCTGCAGAGCAGGCTTCCCAGTTGAAGGTCGGGTCGGATGCGCGGATTACGCTTGATCATGCTCCCGGTCGTGCAGTCGCTGGTTCGGTCAGCTTTGTTTCTCCGGAGGCCCAGTTTACCCCCAAGCAGGTTGAAACGCGCAGCGAGCGTGACAAGCTCATGTTTCGAGTCAAGATTCAGGCTCCGGAGGAACTGGTCTCTTCATATCTGGAACGTATCAAAACCGGCATGCGGGGCGTGGGATACGTGAAGATCAATGAATCTGCCGTATGGCCCGCCTCTCTACAGAATCTGGTGACTCCTCCAGAGAAGCCCGACCCGATCGCGAATGCGGAATCGTCGACTCGTTCCACGATAGCAGAGAAACCGCAGGAGAATGTGCCGGCAGCGGTCGAGTCTCCGTTGCCGTCCAAGGTTCAGTAATTTTACGGCGTGGCTTATCTCTGATATTCATCCACTCCTGGGCGAATTGCTTTTGACCGCAACCTGCAATAACTCGGTCGTCTCCGTCAGCGAAGTGGCTCATCGCTACGGCAGTACCCTGGCGCTGGATGGCATTTCGGTGGAATTCCCGCCCGGACTGATGATCGGGATCGTGGGGCCCGATGGCGTCGGCAAGTCGACCTTGATGGCACTGATCGCCGGCTCCAAAACCATGCAACAGGGCCAGGTGATTGTTCTCGGCGGGGATATTGCGAACGCCCGGCATCGCCGCACAGCCTGCCCGCGCATCGCCTATATGCCGCAAGGTCTCGGCAAGAACCTGTACCTCGAACTGAGCGTCTACGACAACGTCGACTTCATGGCACAGCTATTCGGCCTGTCTGCCACGGAGAGGCCCGCCCGTGTTCGCAGTCTGCTTGAAGCAACCGGCCTGGGGCCATTCGCGGACCGTCCTGCCGGGAAGCTGTCCGGAGGAATGAAACAGAAGGTCGGGCTGTGTGGGGCTCTGGTCCACGATCCGGACTTGTTGATTCTCGATGAGCCGACGACGGGCGTCGATCCGCTCTCACGGCGACAGTTCTGGTCACTCATTGACCAGATTCGCGCTGACCGTCCCGGCATGAGCGTCCTCATCTCCACAGCTTATATGGATGAAGCGCAACAGTGGGACTGGATCGTCGCCATGGATGCCGGCAAGGTGCTGGCCACGGGATCGCCCGCTGAACTGATGGAGCGGACCGGCACGCACGATCTGGAAAAATGCTTCATCGCCCTGCTGCCCGAAGAAAAGAGAATGGGACACCAGGAACTGGTGATTCCTCCGCGTCCTGCCGGGCAATCGGAGATTGCGATTGATGCCAAAGGCCTCACGCGACGGTTTGGAACCTTCGTGGCAGTGGATCATGTTACCCTGTCGATTGAGCGCGGTGAGATCTTCGGGTTTCTCGGCTCCAACGGGTGTGGCAAGTCGACCACGATGAAGATGTTGACGGGGCTCCTTCCTCCAACAGAAGGGACCGCCACGCTCTTCGGGAAATCGGTGGAAGCAGGCAGTCTTGAGGTCCGTCGGAAACTGGGTTACATGACACAGGCGTTCTCCTTGTACGGAGAACTGACCGTCCGCGAGAACCTGGTGCTCGATGCCCGCCTGTATCATCTCCCCTCCGCGAAGGCGAAGAAACGAATCGAGGAACTGGTCGAGAAGTTCGGGCTGCGCTCCCATATCGATGCCCTGGCCGGTGACCTCCCCATGGGACTCCGGCAGCGGCTGTCGCTGGCGGTTGCCATGCTGCACGAGCCTGACATTCTGATTCTCGATGAGCCCACTTCAGGGGTCGATCCCGTCGCGCGAGACAGCTTCTGGGAACTGCTGGTCGACATGTCGCGAACGCAGGGGGTGACGATTTTCGTGACGACCCACTTCATGAATGAAGGGATGCGTTGCGATCGAATTTCGCTGATGAACGCGGGGCAGGTGCTGGCGTGTGATGCCCCGCAGAAGCTGATTGACGGTCGCGGTGCCGCGAACCTGGAAGATGCCTTCATTGGTTACATGGAAGATGCGATTGCCAAAAACACCCGGGGCGATGCCACTCCGGCAGCGACCGATGAATCGCCTGTTGCCACATCCGCTATGCCCCCCACGGAGCACTCTTCTGCCAGTGTCTCGCTGGGTCGGATGCTCGCCTACACCCGCAATGAAGCGGTCCAGATTATTCGAGATCCCGTTCGACTCCTCTTTGCTTTTGTCGGTTCCGCACTGCTGATGCTGGCCTTTGGTTTCGGACTCACCACGGATATCGAGCATATTCGCTATGCCACGATGGATCTGGATCAGACGCCGGAGAGTCGAACCTACCTGGAGCAGTTTACGGGAACGAAGCGCTACTTTTCGCAGACTCCCCCCGTGACATCCCCGGAAGAGGCTTTGGATCGGCTGCAATCGGACCAGATTTCCCTGCTGCTGGAAATCCCACCCAACTTTGGCCGGAACCTTCGCAAGGGCCTGACGGCCGAGGTGCTGGCGGAAGTTGATGGCGCGGACACCTTCCGTGGCGAAAACGTGGCGCAGTACGTCCAGGGGGTACAGAATACGCTGCTCAACGATCCCGCCAACGGACTCCAATTCGATGCCCCTGGTGGATCGGCGCAGATCGAAGACCGCTACATGTACACCCCGACGTTTCAGAGCATCTATTCGATTGTTCCCAGCGTTCCCGCGCTGTTGCTGATTCTCATCCCAGCCATTCTCATGGCAGTGAGCATCGTGCGAGAGAAGGAACTGGGCTCGATCATCAACTTTTACGTGACGCCGACCCGGCGGATTGAATACCTCCTCGGCAAACAACTCCCATATATCGCGATCGGAATGCTCAACTTTTTCATTCTAGTGGGAATGGCCCTCATCGTGTTTGGGGTACCGATCAAAGGGAGCCTGCTGATGCTGGCACTGTGCACCCTGCTCTACGTGACCGTCACGACCGGGATTGGCATGATGATCTCCACCTTCACCAGCAGCCAAGTGGCGGCGGTCTTCATCACCGCGATCATCACCATCATGCCGACGATCCAGTTTTCAGGGTTGCTGCAGCCGGTGTCGACGCTGGAAGGGCGGGCGAGACTGGTGGGCACAATCTGGCCGACGACTTATTACATGCACTCGAGCGTGGGAGCATATACCAAGGGGCTGCGGGCGGAACTTATGGCACAAGATCTTCTCTTCTTAGCCTGTTGTATTCCGATCCTGTGGCTGGTCAGCGCGGTCGGACTGAGAAAGCAGGAGAAATGAACTCCACGTCGCTGCTCAACATTTTATGGCTCAGCCTCAAAGAACTTCGCAGCCTGATCAGCGACCCGGTCATGCTGTTGTTTGTGATCTATGCATTTACCGGCGCGATTTATATTCAGGCCACCGGAACCTCCAGTGAAGTGAACAATGCTTCGATTGCTTTCGTGGACGAAGATGGCTCGGCACTTTCGAAGGAACTGATGAATGCCTTCTACCCTCCGCGTTTTCAACAGCCCCAGACGATTGGGGCAGGCGAAGTTGAGGACGCCATGGACGAGGGGCGATTCATGTTCGTGGTCGCCATTCCCCCGCGATTTGAGTTGGACCTTCGTGCCGACCGCAATCCGCGCATCCAACTCAATATCGACGCCACCGCGATGCAGCAAGCCGCCATTGGTTCCGGGTATATCAAGAACATCTTGTCAGATCGCATTTCCAGCTTCCTGACCCGTAGCGATCTCGCCACGCGGGCGCCTGTGAATCTGGTCGTTCGCAAATTGTTCAATCCGAATGGCGTCTCATCCTGGCGTTCGAGTGTCGTGGCCATCATCAATCAGATTACGCTGCTGACCGTGGTCCTGACCGGGGCAGCGGTGTTGCGCGAACGTGAGCATGGAACACTGGAGCACTTGCTCGTGATGCCGCTGAGCGCCTTTGAAATTGCCATGGCCAAGGTCATGGCCAATGGGCTGGTCATCCTTGTCGCGACGATTGCCTCCCTGTTTCTCGTCGTGAAGTGGGCGCTGCATGTTCCGTTCGCAGGTTCCATTCCACTCTGGCTGACAGGAGTTGTGCTGTATCTGTTCTTTGCCACAGCTCTGGGCATTTTTCTCGGCTCATTATTCTCGTGGTCATTGTGCTGCAGCTTCTTTCGGGCGGATCAACACCGGTCGAAAGCCAGCCCGCGTGGCTGCAATACCTGACGTTCCTGCTGCCGTCACGACATTTCGTCAGCTTTTCACAAATCATCATTTACCGCGGCGGCGGCCTTCGCGCTGTCTGGCCGCATTTTGCGATGATTATTGCCATCGGCCTGGGTTGCTTTATCTACAGCCTCTCGGAATTCCGCAGGTCGATTGCCGTGACGAAATAAAACGAGACTTGAAGTTTTGGCAGAATGGCATCATCCACTTTCCCCTGTCGCAAACAAATCTTTATCAAACTCTGCAAAGGAGTCCTCAATGACAGCCACGAAAACTCCTCCGAAGCCCAAAGTGGATGCGGCACCCGCCGATTCAATCAGCGCTTACGGCACGGCTCGATCGACCGTCACAGGCACCCCCTTAGGTGCAGACGAACTGCGATTGATGAACGAATTCTGGCTGGCGTGCAACTACCTGGCGATGGGGATGATCTATCTGAAAGAGAATCCCCTGTTGAAGGAGCCGCTCAAGCCGGAACATATCAAGGATCGGCTCCTCGGCCACTGGGGTTCCAGTCCTGGTCTGGCCTTTATCTACACCCATCTCAACCGAGTGATCAAGGCTCAGGATCTGGATGCCATTATTATGGCCGGCCCTGGCCATGGCGCGCCGGGCATCATCGGTCCGGTCTATCTGGAAGGGGCGTATTCCGAGGTTTATCCCACGTGCAGCGAAGATGAAGAAGGACTTCGTGACTTCTTTAAGCAGTTTTCCTTCCCTGGCGGAATTGGCAGCCACTGTACCCCGGAGTTACCTGGTTCGATTCACGAAGGGGGTGAACTGGGATATGTGCTGTCGCATGCCTGCGGAGCAGCTTTCGACAATCCTGATTTGATTGTCGCCGCGGTCGTGGGGGACGGCGAATCCGAAACCGGTCCGCTGGCGACGAGCTGGCACATCAATAAGTTTCTCAATCCGATCCGCGACGGTGTCGTGCTGCCGATCCTCCACCTCAACGGGTACAAGATCAACAACCCGACGATCTGGGCCCGTGTGAGTCATGAGGAACTGGAAATGTTCCTGCGGGGAACAGGTTGGACTCCGTACTTCGTCGAAGGTTCTGATCCAGAATCGATGCACCAGGCGATGGCGGCGACGATGGATCGCTGTGTTTCGGATATCCGGGCGGCTCAAACAGAAGCACGCAGCAGTGGAGAAGCGGTGCGCCCGTTTTGGCCGGTCATTGTACTCCGGACACCCAAAGGCTGGACGTGCCCCGCCGAGGTGGATGGACATAAGCTCGAAGGGATGTGGCGGTCGCATCAGGTGCCGATGGCAGACGTCAAGAAAAACCCGGCTCGATTGAAACAGTTGGAAGAGTGGCTGCGCGGGCACAAACCGGAAAGTCTTTTTGATGAGACGGGCAAATTACGTGCGGACCTGAAAGCACTCACACCCACGGGCACACGCCGGATGGGATCAAATCCGCATGCCAACGGCGGGTTCCTGAAAAAAACGCTCCGGATGCCAGACTTCCGCAAGTACGGCATCAAGGTCGATAAGCCGGGGACCGTGGAAGCCGAGAACTGCCGTCCGCTGGGGAATTTCCTGCGCGATGTCATGAAGGAAAACATGGCCAATTTCCGTGTCTTCGGACCGGATGAAAATACGTCGAACAAATTGAATGCTATTTACGAAGTTTCGAAGAAACTCTGGCTGAGTGAGTATTTTTCCGAGGACAGCGACGGAACGGAGATCGCTCCGGATGGCCGCGTTGTCGAAATGCTGTCGGAGCATACGCTGGAAGGAATGCTGGAAGGATACCTGCTGACAGGTCGGCACGGCTTCTTCAGTACCTACGAAGCGTTTGCGCATGTCATCGACTCCATGTTCAACCAGCACGCCAAGTGGCTGACGATCAGCAATCATCTTTCCTGGCGGGCGAAGATTGCTTCGCTCAATCTGCTCATTACCTCCACGGTCTGGCGGCAGGACCACAACGGGTTTACGCATCAGGACCCCGGTTTCCTGGATGTGGTTCTGAACAAGAGCGCGACGGTCACCCGCATCTATCTTCCGCCGGACGTCAATTCATTGCTTTCCGTGGCGGACCATTGTCTGCGTAGCGAGGGATATATCAATGTGATTGTCTCCGACAAGCAGAATCATCTGCAGTATCTCGACATGGATCAGGCCATCGCTCACTGCACGAAGGGGATCGGGATCTGGTCCCAGGCGAGTACGGATCAAGGGCAGGAACCGGATGTGGTACTGGCTTGTGCCGGTGACATTCCGACGAAGGAAGCCCTCGCTGCGAGTGTCATGCTGCGGGAGGAGTTTCCGGACCTGAAAATCCGCTTCGTCAATGTTGTCGACCTGTTCCGGTTACAGCCAGACACCGAACATCCCCATGGCTTAAGTGATCGGGATTTTGACAGCCTGTTCACTGTTGATAAGCCGATTCTGTTTGCGTTCCACGGCTATCCCTGGCTGATTCACCGTCTGGCATACCGTCGGACGAACCACAGAAACCTGCACGTGCGCGGGTACAAGGAAAAGGGGAACATCAATACGCCCCTCGAACTCGCAATTCAGAATCAGCTCGACCGGTTCACACTCGCGATGGATGTCATCGACCGGGTTCCTCGGCTCCAGGCTACCGGTGCTCATGCCAAAGAAAAGTTCCGAAACATGCAGATTGAGTGTGCGAATTATGCTCACGAATATGGCGTCGACAAACCCGAAGCCGCAAACTGGAAATGGCCCTATTGATGGAAGCTGCACTCCCCAGACTCTATCTGGCCCGTCATGGCGATACGGACTGGACTGAATCACGCCAGCACACTGGTAGAACCGACTTGCCTCTCAACGCGCACGGCGAAAAACGGGCGCGCGAGCTGGGCGAGCGCCTGCGACAATTCCAGTTTGATCGCATTTTCACGAGTCCATTGCAACGAGCCTGGAGGACTTGCGAGCTGGCAGGATTCGGCGCAATCGCCGAAGTCGATGACGACCTGATGGAATGGGACTATGGGCAAATGGAAGGGATGCGGACCAGTGAGATTCTCATTGACCGGCCGGGTTGGGAATTGTTCCGGGATGGATGCCCCGGCGGAGAAATGCCGCAGGACGTCGCCAACCGGGCCGACCGATTCATTGCCAAAGTTCAGTCTCTCTCCGGCAATGTGTTGGCATTTTCCAGCGGGCATATCATCCGGATGATTGCCGCCCGCTGGTTCGGGTTACCCCCTGCGGCGGGGCGGCCATTTTTTTGTCGCCCCGCCAGCGTGGGAGTGCTCGGTTATGAACACGACCGACGTGAAGAACCGGTCATTCAACTCTGGAATTATGTGTGTGAATCACCTGACTAAAATCAGGTCGTCCAGGAAGTCTTATCTCCGTTCATTGAGTTCGCGTTCCGGGATTTCTGGAAACAACAGCCACGTCGTGCCGACATGACATCTGCAGATCGCACTGGCCAAAGCTCGCCTCTCGGAGCCACCGTTGTCAGCGGCGGGGTGAACTTCAGTCTTTTCTCCCGGACCGCGACAGCCATTGATCTGCTCCTCTTTGAAGCGGAAGAAGATGCCGTTCCTTCTGCTGAGATCCGACTCGATCCCGCGATCAACCGGACTTATCATTACTGGCATACGTTCGTGCCGGGTATTGGGGCAGGACAGCTTTACGGCTACCGGGTCTCTGGACCGTCTCTCCCGCAACAAGGACTGCGGTTCGATTCCCGTAAACTCCTGCTCGATCCCTATGGGCGCGGTGTTGCGGTCTCGGAGACTTATTCCCGCGATGCAGCACGGGAGAATGGCGACAATGCCGGATTGGCCATGAAGAGCGTCGTTGTCGATCCGCAGGCTTATGACTGGGAGGGGGATCTTCCCCTGAGATTGCCGTCAGCGCGAACGGTGATCTACGAAATGCACGTTCGCGGGTTTACCCGTCACCCCAGTTCCCACGTGCCCGAGAAACTTCGCGGGACGTTCGCCGGTGTGATTGAGAAGATTCCCTATCTGCAGGAACTCGGCATCACTGCGGTGGAATTGATGCCCGTGTTTCAGTTCGATGCCCAGGATGCACCGATTGGAAAGACAAACTACTGGGGCTACGCGCCCGTTTCGTTCTTCGCCCCGCATCATGCATATGGCTCCCGCGCGGGAGCACTGGGCGCGGTCGATGAGTTTCGAGATATGGTGAAGGCACTGCATCAGGCGGGAATTGAAATCATTCTCGACGTCGTCTTTAATCACACGACCGAAGGAGATGAGACCGGGCCGACGCTCTCTTTTCGAGGAATTGATAATCCCACGTATTACATCCTCGAAGAGAATGGTTCCCGCTACGCGAACTATACCGGCTGCGGAAACACGCTCAACACCAACCATCCTGTCGTTCGCCGTCTGATTCTGGACAGCCTCCGCTACTGGGTTCAGGAAATGCACGTCGATGGCTTCCGGTTCGACCTGGCATCGATCCTGGCTCGCGATGCATCTGGGCACCCGTTGCCGAATCCACCGGTACTGTGGGATATTGAATCAGACCCGGTTCTCGCAGGCACGAAGCTGCTGGCGGAAGCCTGGGATGCAGCGGGCCTTTATCAGGTCGGGAGCTTCATCGGGGATGCCTGGAAAGAGTGGAACGGTCGCTTTCGAGATGATGTGCGTGACTATTTTCGCTCTCAGCCCGGATCGGCCCGCCGCATGGCTGATCGTCTCATCGGAAGTCCGGAAATCTATGGGCACAAGGGACGCGAAGCGGAACAGAGCGTCAATTTCGTCACGTGCCACGACGGTTTCACGCTCAGCGATCTGGTCAGTTACAACCAGAAGCACAATGGGGCCAATGGAGAGGACAATCGCGACGGAGCCAATGACAACCGCAGCTGGAATTGCGGGGTCGAAGGGTCCACCGATGACCCAGCCATCGAATCGCTCCGCAACCGTCAGGTGAAGAACTTTTTCACAGTGACGCTCTTGTCGCTGGGGATTCCCATGATTCAGATGGGAGATGAAGTCCGCCGCACGCAACAAGGCAACAACAATGCTTATTACTGTCAGGACAATGAATTGAGCTGGTTTGACTGGACGTTGGTTGAAAGTCACTCGGATCTGCACCGCTTTGTGAAACTGCTCATCGAACGTCGGCTGTTGCGTGATGTGGAACATGAACAGCAAAGGATCAGCTTAAATACCATGATTCGGGACGCAAAACATTGCTGGCATGGTGTGAACCTTTGCCAACCGGATTGGAGCGATGATTCCTATGCCATCGCATTGGAAGCGGATCTCCCGAAAGAAGGATTGGTCTTGCATTTGATGCTGAATGCCTATTGGGAACCACTCCGCTTTCAACTCCCGACCGTTGAAGGTGCGAGTTGGCGACGCTGGATTGACACCTCTCTCGGTTCACCAGATGACATTGTCCCCTGGAAGTCGGCCCCGGCCATTGAAGAACAGCATTATCGGGTTGAACGTCACTCGGTCGTGGTGTTTTACAGTCGGACATCTGAAGAAACGTGAGTCCATCATTGAGGAGTATACAAAGCGGGAACATGATTCGGAACGAGAAACTTAACTGGTCAAGGCATCGCTCGTGATAGACGTTCTGCTGATTCTGAATAGCGGCTCTTCGAGCTTGAAATTTTCCGTTTTTCGCCTGTCAGATCTTTCCGTGCTCGTTCATGGACAGGTCGAAGGGATCGGGACCGGCCCGCGTTTCATTCTTCGTGATCATACGGGGGCGGTAGCGGATAAAGAGACCCTCGTGAATGATCCCGCATTCGATCATGCCCGAGCTTTAGGACTGATCCTGGAACGGCTCCGGTCTCGACTTCTCAACCATCGCATTCGAGGCGTCGGGCACCGGGTGGTGCATGGAGGCATCAACTATGCAGCTCCGGTCCGTCTTGATGAAGATGTATTAAACGAACTTGAACAGCTTGTCCCCCTGGCGCCCCTGCACCAGCCGCAAAGCCTGGCCGCGATCAAAGCGGTCTTTCGAATTCAGCCTGAACTGCCGCAGGTCGCCTGTTTCGATACCGCCTTCCATCAGACCCAGCCGGAAGTCGCTCAGAAATTCGGCTTGCCGCGAGCCTATACCGATCAAGGGCTTCGCCGGTACGGGTTTCACGGGTTGTCGTATGAATTTATCGCGTCCGTGCTTTCCGGAATTGATCCACGAGCCGCAACGGGACGAACCATCATCGCACATCTGGGGAACGGAGCGAGCATGTGCGCCCTGCAGGCAGGTCGAAGCACCGCCACGACAATGAGCTTCACTCCGGCGGATGGTCTTGTGATGGGAACTCGTGTGGGTTCTCTCGATCCGGGAGTGTTGTTGTACCTGATGACAAATCGCGGGATGGACGCAGCAGCTTTAGAGAACCTGATTTATCATCAGTCCGGATTGCTGGGAGTCTCCGGGATCTCCAGCGATATGCGGACGTTGGCTGCGAGCACCGCCCCTGAGGCTGCCGAGGCGATCGACTTGTTCGTCTATCGCCTCGGGCGTGAACTAGGGTCGCTCGTGGCGGCACTGGGCAGACTCGACGCTCTGGTCTTTACCGGTGGCATTGGAGAAAATGACGCCTCTGTTCGATCACGAGTCTGCCGGGAGGCAGCCTGGATCGGGGTCACGTTAGACGAGAACGCCAATCAGACGAGCGTTCCCGTGATCAGTGGGGACGACAGCAAAGTCACTGTCCGGGTGATCGCGACCAACGAAGAGTTCATGATTGCGAAGCACACACGGCATATGCTGAATCTGGGAGATCACTGCAATGACAATCAATAATCCATCTGCTGATGAGGATCGGGCTGTGCTGCTCTCGAATGAAAAGGCGACGCTGGAAATTCTGAGCAAATCGGTCATGGATCTCTGGGGCACCGTCGACAACCTGACACGGCTGCGTCCGACAAAAAGAGATCGCTACCGCGTGACGATCTTCGGCTCAGCTCGAGTCGATTCTTCCGACTGGGTCTATGACGCTGTTCGGGATGTCGCGGCGGAGCTCACTCGTCTCGGCTGCGATATCGTCACGGGGGGCGGACCGGGGCTGATGCGGGCCGCTAACGAGGGCGCAGTACTGGCCGATCCGGAGGGCATGCACCAGAAGTCCATTGGAATTCGAGTGGAGCTGCCGTTTGAATAGGATGTCAACGCTTTTGTGACCGATGCCTTCGAGCATCAGACGTTTTTTTCACGGCTGCATCATTTCGTGCTCGTTTCGGATGCGTTCATCGTCTGTCCGGGTGGGATCGGCACTGTGCTGGAAATGATGATGGTCTGGCAGCTCCTGCAAGTCCGGCATCTGCATGACACTCCCTTGATTCTGGCAGGGCATTTCTGGGACGGGCTGCTCGATTGGACGAGCAAGCAAATGCTCGATTCGAAGAGTCCCCTCGTGAGTCCATCCGATCTGAAAATTCCGCAGGTTCTGCCCGATAGTCCTGCAATTGTCCAGGCCATCCGCGAGCATCATGCGCAATGGAAGCTCAGACAGGGCTGATTGAGTCCATTCACCACGTTACATCAACCAGAAACAAAGGTCCTCACATGAAGACAAATGACCTGCAGTCGCTCTTGGTAGGTTATGGTTGTGGAGGTGTGAAATTCACCGGGACGGACGATGCTCTGTTCGAGAGGCGGCTGATTCTGGATCAGGTGATCGCACCGCAGGCAGCGGGGCCGCGAGAGCAGTTCGAAGCGTTCGCGGATGCCGTTCGTGATGTTCTCTGCCAGCGCTGGCTGAAGACCACGCAATGCTATGACCGAACCAATCCCAAACAAGTCTATTACCTTTCGATGGAGTTCCTCATCGGAAGATCGCTGGCCAATAACATCACGAACCTCCTTCTCGCTCCCGCTGGGGAACAATTTGAAAAGGCGAAGGGGCTCAAGATCGCAGAGATGATTGAGCAGGAACCGGATGCCGGACTGGGGAATGGGGGGCTGGGCCGACTGGCAGCTTGTTTTATCGAGTCGTTGGCGACACTCGGCATCCCCGCCATCGGGTATGGACTGCGTTATGACTATGGAATCTTCCGACAGGAGATCACGAACGGCTATCAGATCGAACAACCCGACCCCTGGCTGAATCGCCGCGATCCCTGGGAAGTCGCGCGACCGCAAGACACCGCGACCGTTCCGCTGGCAGCATCATTTCAATTGCAGGGAGGAGAAATCCTCGTTCATCGGGGCCAGCCGACACAGATTCTCGGCGTCCCCTATGATCGCCCGGTCGTCGGATATGGGGGAAAAACCGTTAATACACTGCGGCTCTGGAAAGCAGCGACACCCTCCGCCTTCAGCTTTGGCGAATTCAGCAGCGGAGATTTCGTCGGAGCGGTGTCCGACAAGACATTGGCGGAATCGATCACGCGGGTGCTTTACCCGGACGATTCGACGACACGTGGCCGCTCATTGCGATTCCTCCAGGAATATTTTCTCGTCCGCTGCTCTCTGGCCGACATCGTGAGTCGATTTCGTAAGCGAGGCAATGACTGGTCCACTCTTCCGGACAAAGTCGCCATTCAACTGAACGATACTCATCCGGCTCTGGCTGTTCCGGAGTTGATGCGCATTCTGCTCGATGAAGCTCAATTGGGCTGGGACCAGGCCTGGGACCTGACGGTTCGCACTCTCGCCTATACCAGTCACACGCTGCTGCCGGAAGCTTTGGAAAAATGGCCGGTCATGTTGTTCGAGGCATTGCTTCCGAGACATCTGGAGATCGTTTACGAAATCAATCGACGATTTCTGAGCGACGTACGGGCAAAATCTCCTGAGAATGACAGTCGACTGGAGCGAGTCAACCTCATCGAAGAAGGAGCAGAGCGTAAGGTCCGGATGGCGAACCTTGCTATTGTCGGTACACATAGCACCAATGGCGTGGCGGCGATTCATTCCGAGTTGCTGCGAACGAAGACCGTGCCCGATTTTGCGGAACTGTTTCCCGAACGATTCAGCAATAAAACCAACGGCGTGACACCCAGGCGCTGGCTGTTGCTGGCCAATCCCGGTCTGGCAACTTTGCTGACAGACACCGTTGGTCCTGGCTGGGAGACAGACATGTCTCTGCTCCGCAAGATGATCCCGCTCGCCAAGGAAAAAGGAGTTCGCGAGCAATTTCTCACCGCCAAGCGACAGGCAAAAATCCGCTTCGTCGACTGGATCAAGACCACCTCTGGCATCAGTCTGGATCCAGACACGCTGTTCGACGTCCAGGTCAAGCGAATTCATGAATATAAACGGCAACTCCTGAACGCCATCCACGTCGTGGTCTGCTACAACCGCCTGTTAGCGAATCCTCAATTGGATGTTCCGCCGCGCACAGTATTGTTCGCGGGAAAGGCTGCTCCGGCGTACCATCTTGCCAAAGTTATTATCAAGTTGATCACCAGCATTGGCCGCGTCGTTAACAATGATCCGGCTGTGCGTGGCAAACTCCGCATCGAGTTTCTGCCAAATTATTCCTGTACTCTGGCCGAACGCCTCATTCCTGCAGCCGATCTTTCAGAACAAATCTCGACGGCCGGTTATGAGGCCAGTGGGACAAGTAACATGAAGTTCATGATGAACGGAGCCCTGACCGTGGGGACGCGAGATGGAGCCAACATCGAAATCGAAGAAGAGGCAGGCGCAGAGAATGTCTTCATGTTCGGTCTCACGACCGATCAGGTCCTCAGCAGCCGCGGGTGGTATAACCCGAATTGGCATTATGAGAATGAGCCGGAAACCAGGCAGGCACTGGACATGATCTTCAACGATCATTTCAGTCATGACGAACCCGGAATCTTTGCACCAATTCGAGAAACATTGCTGCAGCAAGGCGACTATTACATGCACCTGGCGGATCTGACTTCATATGCCCAAACGCAACAGCGAGTCGGAGAGTTGTATGCCCAGCCCCATGACTGGGCTCACAAAGCGATCTTGAACGTGGCCTGTTCTGGTAAGTTCTCCAGCGACAGAACAATTGACGAATATGCAGCGAAAATCTGGCAGGCAACGCCTTGCCCGGTGGAATAATTTATTCGCATTGAATTGAAGAGATCCTGGAAATGCTGGCCCTTGGAAAGAAGACGATATATGTCCAACAAGCAACCCACAGACGAGCATCCGAGAATGAAACGTAAGGAGTATGAGAAAGAGCTGAAGAAGCTGCAAACCGAATTATGTCGATTACAAAAATGGGTTGTCCAGAAGGGGCTGCGCGTCATCGTGGTCTTCGAAGGACGTGATGCCGCCGGCAAGGGTGGAACGATCAAAGCCATCGCTGAACGTGTCAGTCCGCGCATCTTCCGGGTCACTGCGCTCCCCGCTCCTTCAGACCGACAAAAGACGCAGCTATTTAGTCAGCGATACATCGAACATTTTCCCGCGGCCGGCGAAGTCATTATCTTTGACCGCAGCTGGTACAACCGCGCGGGTGTCGAACATGTGATGGGCTTCTGCACTAAAGAGGAATACAAAAGCTTCTTGGAAAACACGCCAAAGTTCGAAAACTTCCTGGTCAAATCCGGCATCATTCTCATCAAGTTCTGGCTTGAAGTGGGCCAGGAAGAACAGCAGCGGCGGTTCGAAGCTCGAATCGAGGATCCACTTCGACAATGGAAACTCAGCCCGATGGATATTGAGTCGTATTCCAAGTGGTACGCGTTCTCACGCGCACGCGACATGATGCTGGAAGCAACAGATACGAAGGAATCCCCCTGGCACATCGTCCGCTCAGACGACAAACGACGGGCCCGTTTGAACTGCATTTCGCATCTGCTGCAGCTGATCCCGTACAAGAAGATCGATGAAGAACGAGTGAAACTCCCTAAGCGATCGAACAAGGGAGCCTATGATGATCAATCGACGATGAAAGATCGAAATTTTGTTCCCGAGAAGTTTTAGCAGTATTTGATGTTGATAAAATTCCAATTGCATCGGGAACTGGATGTAAATCGTCACCAGTTCGAAAAATTAAAACGTGTTGACATGACTTTCCTATGGGTCTTGCCAGCCCTCAAGGGCAGAATAAATAGACATCTCAGGTCATGATGAGCTGAGTGATGAATCACTTGCAGGGATCAACATTCCCTGCGCTCATTGTCGATGATTCTGGCCATTTTTTGCCCAAAATAAAGGATCAACCATGAATGACAGATTCTGGAAATTCATCGCGATTTTTGCGGTTGGAGGAGTTTTTTACCTCGGCCATGGATTGCATCAGCAGTACCCAAATCAATCATTTCCGTCACTGGCCTCGACGGCTCTTGCCGATGGGATAGCGATCAGCAACGGTCAAATTATTTTCACCAGCAGCCCAAATGGAGAACAGGTCTATGCCTTTCGGGCAACACCAAATGGTGTTGTGTTTGTGGGCTCTGCTCGTGCTGATGAACAGGCAGGCAGCCAACTGCCTCCATCGGTGCAGCCAAAGTAATAAGGGTTTTGAGCACGACTCCTCCGATGATTTATGTGTTCTGGAACCTGTCGTGACTGAAGGACGCGGTTTCGAGCATGAACTCTTCTGGGAAAAGATTCAGTATGATTGCACATCATCAGAGCACGAAGCGTAAGAGAGTGTCCCGCCCCACACTGGGGCGGACTCCGCACCAGCAGAGGGAGGTCTCAATTCGAATTGTCAAAGAACAAGAACGCCCGTTGACGTTCGGCACTGTTCGCAGAACCCGAAATGATCTCTTTTTCAACCGGGGCACCCGGCGAATAAAACTTCACGATAAGAAAATTCCTCTCTGAGAGCTGATCGGGACGAATGACGTCAGTGGTCTTAAGGCAAATTTTAACACTAATGAAAGAAGAGTTGCCAGGACGGGCCGAATTGAATTCAGCATAGCATCTACTGTCGATTTAATTTTTCAAGATGCGGTCAGTCCAGTTTTAATCTCTGGAAGGCAAGGAGACTTTTACATGCGAAGCGGTCATGGCAGGCGGGCGACATTGATCCTTGCATCCTTCTTTGCAAGCGCGGTCTGGGGCGCGGAACCGGAGGTGGTTACCAACTCCATTGGCATGAAACTCGTATCGATTCCCTCCGAGGAATTCTTCATGGGTGCAGAAGAAGACCGGGAGGATACGCTCAGCCAGTACCCATACTGTAATCCCAAGTGGCTTGATGTCGAATCGCCACGGCATCGGGTGCGCATCACGAAAGCGTTTTACTTGGGCCAATATGAAGTGACGCTGGGTGAGTTCCTCCAGTTTTATCATGATGCTAAATATCAGCTGGACTGTGAATTAGACGGAAAGCCCAACTGGGGCTATGAGAATGACAAGTTTATCGAATCGACTCGGTTTCGTCCTTGGGATCCGCGCGCCTGGAAAGCGGAAAATGATCAGCCAGTGGTTTATGTGTCCTGGAACGATGCAGTCGCGTTCTGCAAATGGTTGAGCAAGAAAGAAGGCAAAACGTACCGCCTGCCGACGGAAGCGGAATGGGAGTACGCCTGCCGTGCCGGGAGCAGCAGTCGGTACTCCTTCGGAAATGATCCTGAAGAACTGATCCGTTTTGCCAATGGGCCGGATGCGAATTGCAAAACAATCTTTCCAAACGCCACCAAGGTGACATTTGACAAGAGTGGCGAGGGCATTGACGAGAACAGTCCCTTTCCGTTCCTCTTGGGAAATGATGGTTACGCCTGGATCTCGCCCGTGGGGAAGTTTCATCCGAACAATTTCGGACTGTATGACATGCACGGGAACGTCTGGGAATGGTGCAGCGACTGGTATGGGAAGGATTATTACGCAAACTCACCAGTAGACGATCCGCAGGGACCTTCCGACGGCTCATCGCGAGTCCTTCGGGGAGGTGGTTTCGGCGGGACTCCGGTGCTGCTCCGATGTGCGCACCGTTCCGTCGTCGGGACCGAAGCTCGTAGTTACTATTTCGGCTTCCGGGTGGTGTGTGCGCCTTAACGGGCGTTTTCGATTTGTCCTGTCCCGTTGATGTCGATGAAAGATCAATTTCGGCTGGAATCGGAATTCTCAGTGTGTGGGCTTGCATCACAGATTCTCACTGGGGAGCCGCATCTGCTTTTTCTTGGAATCGTCAACACCCTCGTCAACTGATCATCTTAGGACCGTCCTGGGAATTGGTGTCGTATTTGGTGGGGTTTTGTTGTATAGGGATTCTTTTCTGTTTTGGAAAGGAGTCCACAGATGGCGACGTTGCAATTCACTCGATTTGATGAGCAGACCCGGCAGCGGATGAGGAATGTCTATCAGACTCTCTCTGAGAAAGACAAACGCCGGTGAGATCAACAACCTGACCAATGTCCTCGCACGGATGGGGGCTGAGGCAGCGGAACTGGTGGAGGAGGAACTCATTCGCAGAAAGCAGGAACGGGAGCAACTGTGGAATCAGGCGACTGAACTGGAACAGGAGAAAGTCCCGCATGACGCCGTGGAGGCACGGGCAAGGCAGTTCGTTGAGCAATGGTCAGACATTGGCCAGTTGCTGAATGAAGCGACCCTGGAAGAACAACGAGTCATTCTCCAGCATCTGATAGAAGTGGTCGAACTGCGAATGGTCGACCGTGACAAGAAGCGGGGAACAGATGTTCTGAAATTGTTTCCGGAGATCGGGCCGCTGTTTGATATGGAGGACCGTTTACCAGTGAACAGAAGTTCAATTTTCCCGGTTTCTAAAACAGAAAAAGCCGGTCTTCCATCCAGGAAAACCGGCCGAGTGTTAACCGAAAATGGCTTGGTTCGCCAATTGGGTCAAAAAGCTCCCTGACCAGGGCTCGAACCTGGGACCTGCGGATTAACAGTCCGACGCTCTACCGACTGAGCTATCAGGGAAAATGGGGCGTGGCAGATTAACGGGTTGCGGCGATTGCTGCAAGAGATTTCTGGGAATGACGGAATACTCCGCCAGTCATCTCTAATTCCATCAACGTTTGCTGCCTTACGCAACCGAACCTGAAGTTTACCAAAGCAGGGAGATCAAGGGCAATGGGAACGTGGAGTCCTCCAGCTCAAAATTTATCCCGTCAGGTTCAAAAAGCCGTTCATCTCGGTCGCGCTTCCGTGCTGTGAAGGCTCTGGGACAAGCACGGCCACTTGCTCAATGATGCATTTGAGCAACGCGTGTGGGGAGTGGCATGTTGCCATTTCGCCACCGATTCTCTCCTGTTCCTCAAGTGTTTCTATTCCGCAAATGTGCAGTAACTTCTTTGAATAATGCAGGTTGCGTTGAAATATAAAAAAGGTTCGAGGAGTTCGGCATCACATTTGAAGTTCCCGGGATTGTTCACCTTGCGTGAATGATTCGAAACACGTTGTCCAGACATGCCAACAGCCCGTGCTGAATATTGTCTGGCGCTTTCACCATAAACGTGATCAGGCAGAACCTCTGATGCTGTTATCTACTGTCGTTGTCGCCTCTGCGGATGAACGTCTCGGCCGTGAACTGGCGGGTGAGCTGAACGAGCATCTGGCTCTCAGCATCACCACGAACCTGGAGCAGGTTTCTTTGCTGATGCAAAATCAGCAGACCGAGCTATTGTTGCTGGACCTGCGATTCGTGCTGGATTCTGGCCGGGCGGCGGATCGCCTGATTGAGTCTGTGCGGGCGAAAAGCCCGGAGACGGACATCATCGTCCTCGTTCGCGATGTCAGTTTTGAATTGCTCAACGAACGAGCTCGGAACGGCAACATCACACTTCTGCCGGATAGCGTCTCCAGTAGAGAACTGGCGGCCCGCATCCGGGGAATCCTTCAAGATCGTGAAACCCAGGTAGAATCGCAGCCGGCGGAAGCAGTTCCGATGATCACCAGTCATTCTCCTCTCGACGGGGGGAAAGAAACTTTTGGCGAAACGGTCTTCGAAGGGGTGACGCGACGGTTCGAGACTCGATCTGCGGAACTCAAGCAAATGCTGGATGACCTGATGATTGCCGCCAGTCATGATGTCACCATCCTGTTGATTGGAGAAACCGGGGTTGGAAAAACTTTTCTGTCCAATCTGATTCACGAAGCATCCCCCCGCCGGAAGGAGCCGTTCATCCATATTGCCTGTGGAGCCCTGCCCCGCGAATTGATTGAAAGCGAGTTGTTTGGACATGCGAAAGGCTCGTTCACCAGCGCCCATGCGGACAAAGAAGGAAAATTTGTGGCAGCCCGTAAAGGAACCATGCTGCTGGACGAAATTGATGTGCTGGGACCGGAACAGCAGGTCAAGTTGCTGCGGGTGATTGAGACCGGCGAGTTTGAAGCGGTCGGTTCGAACGCCACCTTGAAGTCGCAGGCCCGACTGGTTGTCGCCAGCAATCTCGATCTGGAACCGCTGGTTGAGCAGGGTCGGTTTCGACCCGACCTGTATTACCGCTTAAATATGCTGAAGTTCGAGATTCCCCCTTTGCGACGTCGAAAGGTGGACATCATCCCGATGGCTAAAAAATTCATTTCCCGGTTTGCAGAAAAGCATTCCATGCAGATTCATCGGATCGAAGATTCTGTGCTGGAAGCGTTGCTGAATTATCCCTGGCCGGGAAATGTTCGCGAGTTGGAGCACGTGATTCAGCGGGCTGTCATTTATTGTCGAAATGGAGTGCTGGCCCGGGAATCACTTCCTCCACATCTGTTGTCCGGGCGTGTTGGCCCGACCAACGATCCCAGCGTGCAACTCGGGCATATTTCCGAAGCTCCGGGGCATTCACTGGAACGTCAAGTGTCGTTGACGGAGAAGGAGATTATCGAGCAGGCCCTCTTCAAAAACAATTTCAGCCGGACCCGGACCGCCAAGGATCTGGGGATCAGTCGGGTGACGTTGTATAACAAAATGAAGAAGTATGAGATGCTGAAATAGAGTAAATGCCCTGGCTTGAACCCGCGCAGCGCGTGTTTCTGCTGATGAAAGGCAACTCGCTGCGCGATGGCGGAACGTGGTCGATGCGGGGTGAATGCGTTCTGGCGAAGAGCTCTCTCCCGATTCCAGGATCGATGCATCTTTGGCTATCGTCCATATTTTCGTGGCTCAGTGACTGGGGCTATGGACTGGAAAGTTCCGCCAATGCGGAGTTCATCGAAATCACTCGAGTGATTCGCATGGATGGCAACTCCATCGAATCGAAAGTCGGGAACAGGCAGCCGCATGGACGCCTGTTCGACTTGTGGCTCTGTGTCGAGACGGGGGTTGATCCAGACTGTGGCCTCCTCTGGCCCAGGGCGAAAGATGATTCTTGCAACAAAAAATACCATTTCCCCGGATGGGAAAGGGCTGGATCGCAAATTGACTTCAGCCCCCGTCTGCAATGCGGCGGCAGTCCAGTTGCCGGATGGAGTTGCCCCCAACTTTCCGATTCGCAGACCGGACGTTTCTTTTGTTCCGATCATCAGATACGAGTAGCGATTGTTATCGGCGGTACTGAGAGACGATTGTGCAAGAAAACTGAGCCAGATCACCGAGCCGTCGAGACCCAGTCCATGTTCGCTTCGCATGGAGCCCGGAAAGGCTGCGATGTTCAACAGGCGGGTCGTAATGGAACGGGGACTGGTGGCAGTCCTCATCTGGTTTCCCGAAGACTGCAACACATTTCCCAGGGAGTCCGTGTATCCTAATGGTCCAAATTTGCGCATATCCTTTTCCAGCCAGGGCATCGCTGGTTGAGAATAGTCGGCAATCACCGCGACTTTCGAATTTGTTTCTTGCCAGGGCTGCGACCAGCCAATTCCCTTGTTCAGCCCCTGGAGTCCCCCGGAGGTGGGCCATGCGGATTGTCCATGAGATTCTGGAAAAACTGTGCCAGGATAATCGAATCCTTCATAGGCATAGAGTTGGTCAGATTGACTGCCGAAATTGAGGAGTCCGTGGAAGCCCCACCAACCAAGGCCTCCCAGGATACCGAAGAAAAGAGATGTCGTGATGACAATTCGATTCTTGATCCACGAAGAGGGTCTTCGTAATACAGGAAGAGACGGCCGATCAATCGTCGACGAAGTCGATTCCAGCATCGCTGGCAAGTGGAAATGGGAGTCATCCTGAATTGAAAATTCGGACGTTGCGGGAAGAAGCCCGGCCTGCAGGCGCGTGCGAAGATAAGAGTGGAGAAAAATGCGATAAAAGGCCTCGTCCGCTTGCCTGGGATTTTCCGTAATCCATGCGGTTAACGCATCAGACTGTTCATCAGTGAGAGGCTGACGGTCCAGATGGGCATCAATCAGTTCAATGGCTTCAGCGTTGTTCATGAAACCCGGAAGCTCCTGATAGAGTTGACCGTACGCAAGCCATCAACGCAGATCTGGTTCGAAAAAGGGCAATGCGCACCGCTCCCGCCGTCATCCCCACGCGAGGTCCGATTTCTTGTGGTGTCAAATCGTCGAAGTATCGAAGCTGGAGCAATGTCCGGGAACGTCCGGTCAAACTTGTAAGGCACTTTTCCAGAGCCCATTTTTCCTCTGAAAGTGTCCTCTGAATACGATCACAGGCTTCTCCCAGGGCATCGATCGAATCTCCGATGAATTTCACTGGATTGCGCTGTCGGGCTCGATAAAAGTTGGCGACCTGAATTTTAGCGACCCACAGCGCCCATGGAAGAAAAGGACGGGATGGGTCATAGTCGTCAAAACGTCGGGCGACTTCCACAGCCACTTCCTGCAGCAAATCTTCCGCATCCGAAAATTGCGGTGTGGATGCAATCAGAAATGCTGTTAGCGACGGCTGTGCCTTCACCCAGTTCACGGCAAGTAATTCACGAGAATCTTCTCGCGAGAGATCCCGCACCGAGGGCGGTTTCGAGTCCGGACCAGATTCCAGAGAACTCGCCATAGTTGTGTCCAGTCACCCTGCCTGATCTGAGCCGCTCTCCAAAAATCGTTGGTGCCATTTTGGATCAAACTTCCAAACCTGAAAGTCCTGTCATGACACGGCTCTCATTTCACCAGCACTCCCTCATCCCATGAGCGAGACATTGTCCTGCCAGTGAGATGTTCCCTGAGTCTAGACAAGCGATGTTAACTTCTTATGAATTTCGCATTTTCAATGTAACGAAGACGTCTTCTCTGCGACATACTCACTCATGGCGAGGTCATAAAGTCAAATTCTACTCCGCCGGATGAATACTAGCATCCACTTATCCAAGTGGAAACCCTCGCGACAGCGAGTTTTCTTTAACATATTACTATGTAAAAGGTTACGGGAGACAAAATCTTGTCAAAACGCCACAACGCTGGATTTACGCTGATCGAATTGCTGGTCGTGATTGCCATCATCGCGGTGTTGATTGCGCTGCTGTTGCCAGCGGTCCAGCAGGCCCGCGAAGCCGCTCGCCGCTCACAGTGCAAAAATCATCTTAAGCAGTACGGGCTGGCCCTTCACAACTATCACGACGTGCATAACATTTTTCCACCCGGAGCCATGCTGGGCGATCCCACAGGTGGGAATTGCCGACGGTACAGCGCCAATGTCTCGTTGTTGCCCTATATCGACCAATCCGCATTGTACAACATGATTTTTGCTGGAGGAACGGCATCCGCGGCAAATGGGACGACCAATTACGCGCCCTGTGGCGGAACTCCCTGGGACAACAACTTCAAGCCGTTCCTTCAACGGGTTTCGATGTTTTTGTGTCCATCTGATCCAGATTCCAGCCAGGTGCCGCAGGCTTCCTGCAACTATGTCTTCAGCCGGGGAGATTCAGTTCAGAACAACAACCGCTGGGCCGGAAATGCTGGAGGGCGAGGCATGCGGGGGATGTTTCCTTCTCTGGGGGACAAAGATACTTTCGGCGGCGGCACGATTTTTGGTCGATGCATGCGAATCCGGAACGTGACCGATGGCCTGACGAACACCATCGCCGTTAGCGAGAGGGTCAAAGCTCAGGCAGGTGCCACGAATATCAAGGATGGAGCCATGCCCTCGGGATTTGGTGACACTTTTCGAGGCAATCCCTCATTGGTCTATGGTCAGGTCGATTCTTCCGGGAACGTCACGAGCGCGAGCGTGACTCGGACTTCTGGTATCCGCTGGGCTGACGGAACGCCCGCTTACACGGGATTTACCACTGTCCTGGGCCCCAACAGCCCGAATGCGCTCAACAGCACAAGCGATCAGGCCGATGGCGTTTTTGATCCTTCCAGCCGACACGTGGGAGGTGTCCATGTGCTGATGGGTGATGGATCTGTCCGCTTTGTCAGCGACAATATCAACACCGGGAACACAACCGTTGCCTCTCCTGTCAACGGACCAAGTCCCTACGGCGTCTGGGGCGCATTGGGAACGATTGACGGGGGCGAAATCGTCGGTGAGTTTTAACCCAGACTGCTCCCAAATCGAGCAACACGGGATATTTCTTAGAGCCCGCGAACAAAACCTCTCAGGCAAGGAAATCTTCTTTCTGAGAGCAAGTGCGCTGCACGTTTTGTCAGGGGTTCTTATTGATCTAGAAGGGAATTTCGCGAGATGCGTCGCGTTATGGGGTTGACTCTCGTTGTCGGAATGGTCGTGGGGGTTCTGGGTTGTGGGTCTTCGGATCGAATGAAAGGCCGCGTTCCCGTCTTCAAGGTCACAGGCATGATTACATATCAGGGAAGTCCGGTGGCAAACGCGGTGGTCAACTTTGTGTCATCGCAAGGCAATCCCGTCGCCACTGGAAAAACAGACTCTTCCGGCCAATATTTCTTAACAACTTACGATGCTAGCGATGGAGCAGCGGCGGGGGAATACATCGTCCTGGTCACCAAGGTTGAAGTCCCGCCTGAACCCGAACAGGAACCGACAGGATACCCGGGAGATCAAAACCGTTCGAAGTTGCTGCTCCCCGCAAAATATGGCAGCGACCAGAAGTCTCCCCTCGTGGCAACAGTCTCCGGGAAGCCCTCTGAGAATCACTTTGATTTCAATCTAGGTCCCTGAATCGCTTTCATTCTGCTCTTCGTCCTGCGGGGGCAGATTAACGAACTTCTGTGGTGCGAGGGACCGTCATGAGGGTTACTGGTTCTCGCTGCGGACGTTGGGCGGCGTCATCATGCTGTCCGATCAACAGACGCTCAAACCGCGACGGTGTCGGCATTCTCTGGAGACGACTTCCTCTAACGGAAGAGCAAACCACCTGCGGTTTCTTCGTCCAGACAGATGTATTGCTGAGGACTTCCGCGACATACGCCTGCTTTCGCTCCTGCAGTCCGTCCAGAAACCGGCTATTGCGACCGTAGAGTTCATCAAACTTCCAGACACAGACCTGGACTCCGTTGTTCAAGGCTCGATCAGGGCCAGCACAATCTGCGGTTTGGTCTGGAACTCAATTTCCTTGGGAATGAAGTTTTTTGACGACGCACCGGGTCTTGAGTTTCAAGTTGCTCTGACCTGGCTGGCGCAGCGCGTGTTTCTGCTGATGAAAGGCAACTCGCTGCGCGATGGCGGAACGTGGTCGATGCGGGGTGAATGCGTTCTAATTCGCCCGGACTTCCGAGAGGAATTCTTTGGTGATTTCGGTTTGTGGGGCTTCGAAGATTTGCGCGGGGGGCCCGGATTCTGCGATGGTCCCCGCGTGCAGAACATGCACGCGCTGGGCCACGTTACGGGCAAATCCCATCGCATGCGTGACCACGATCATGGTCTGGCCCGACCTCGCCAGGTCGGTCATCACGCTGGTGACTTCCGCGGTCATGCGCGGATCGAGGGCACTGGTCGGTTCATCAAAGAGAATCACTTCCGGATTCATGGCCAGCGCGCGGGCGATGGCCACCCGTTGCTGCTGGCCTCCGGAGAGTGAACTGGGCCAGACATCGCACTTGTCTTTCAGCCCCACCCGATCCAGCAGTTGTCGGGCCTGCTGCCGGGCTTCGTCCACCGACTTCCCCAGCACATGAATGGGAGCTTCCGTCACATTGTCCAGCACGGTGCGATGTGGAAATAAGTTGAACTGTTGGAAGACCATCCCGACACGACGGCGAATCTGCTTGAGCGTGGCCTCCCGTTCCGCTCCGGGAGCGGGCTTGAGGCTGAGTTCATCGACACGAATTTCCCCTTCATCAAACGATTCCAGCCCGTTGATCGTCCGCAGCAAGGTGCTTTTTCCCCCGCCGGAAGGCCCCAGCAAAGCACACACTTCCCCCTTCGCCACCGACAGGGAGACTCCGCGGAGAACTTCATTTTGTCCGTAACGCTTCACGATCTGATGGAGCGAAATCATAAGTGAATCCATAATGAGGGCGACTCAGTTTCTATTCGAAACCCGATTTTCTAATTCTCTTTCTCCTGTCTTTTTCACAATCTGCATCGAGAAAGCTGGCATCGACGGATATGACAGGGACCTCAGCGTTCCATGTGTTTCCGAAAACTTGCGGGAACCTGCTGCCGGAATGCGTCCAGAATTCCCATGACCGATTTCGTCGTTGGCAAATTATCCTGAATGGGAAGTTGCAGACTGCCTGCCAGTTCATAAGCAATGTATCTGGCCTGGGCTGCCGGCAATCCTCGCAGCAGAATTTTCTGAGAACCGTTCCGCATGTGAGCTGCCAGCGAACAGTTCTGTTCGAAGGTTGCGGGGTGCATACGCGCTCTCCAGGCGGAATGTTCCAGTTCAAATCCACGAATCTCCGAGGTTTCCAGCGTAGTGGGTTCGCGCCAGGGGACTGGGCGGTGTCGCACGGAGAGGCTTCCCTGCTGAATCCGAATGGAGGTTGTATTCAGCAGTGAGGCGACAACCAGATAGGTCAACGCAACTCCGACAGCGACATGACCAATTGGAAAGAGCGTCATCAACCAGAATTCCGCACTTTGCGGATTCATCTGAGAAAATGCGATTGCATACCAGAACACCAGAAAACTGTCCCAGGCAATGCAAAAAAAGATCAGCGGGATCACCAGCCATGTCCGCCACTTCTTTTTCAAATGCAGGCTGGAGTCGTATTCGTCCACTTTCTCTATTGCGTCTGGGCGGGATGGAGGCAACAGGGCCGCTTCGGTTTCGGAAATACTTTCGATCGGCAACCGGAATACGCTATCGCAATGATCGCATTTCGCCACCAGCGAGGTGATGTTCACGTTGGACGCGGGACAGGCTGCCTGACAGTTGGGACAATAGATTTCCAAGACGTTCATCGTCCCCCCCTTTTTGTTTTGAGAAGCTTTGACAAAACTCTCCACGAACTTGCTCACGGACAGGAAATTTCCTTGTCCGAGAGGTTTTACTCGCAGCACTTAAAACCGGTCTGGTGAGAGTCGACGTTCCAGGCGGGCAGCCAACACGGAAAGCGGATAACTCATGGCCAGATACAGCAGACCGGTCAGGATTCCCAGTTCGACAATTGCACCGGTGCTGCGGGCCTGAATGTAATATTCCTTGCTGAGTTCAACGACCGTAATCACGGAACAGACAGCGGTATCTTTGAAGAGTGCAATAAAGTCGTTGGTGACGGGGGGAATGACAATCCGTGTGGCCTGCGGAATGATAATTCTGCGCAGGGCCAGCCAGCGGCCAAACCCCAGTGCTTCGGCTGCTTCCATCTGACCACGGGGAATCGCCTGCAGACCCGCCCGATAGATTTCTGCCTCATAGGCGGAATAGTTCATGGCCAGCCCGAAGACGGCTGCCCAGAAGGCGTTCACCGAAATTCCGATCTCCGGAAGGATGAAGAAGATCACATACAGCTGCAAAACCAGCGGCGTACCACGCACCATTTCGATATAAAAAGTGGCGGGCCGGGCGAAGTACCAGCGGCCGTATCGACGCATGACCGCCATGATCAGCCCGATAAGAATGGCGAGGGGCATGGCCGTCACCGATAACAGTAATGTCATGCCTGCCGACTGCACCAGCAACCAGCCTCTCTGAGACACCACTCCCCAGCCACGCACTGCGGTATAGGTTTCTTCCTCGATCCCTGACTCCGCATTCACCGTCTGATTGGCAGTGATGTCACCCACGAATTCGCCATCGGGGTTGAGTTCGAGCGCCCGCATCATCTGTGTTTCGTTCCACAAACCATACTTCGCCAGAATTTTCCGCAGGCTGCCATCCTGCAGAGCCTGAAAGAGTGCCTTGTTCACCGCAGCCAGCAGTTCAGGCTCGTTTTTGCGGGCCATGGCCACGTAGTACCCGCGGCCCACGGGGTTCCCGATTGCGGTCAAGCGAGGGAAACCTTCTTTGTAAAAAATCCAGATGGGCAAGTCCTGCAAGTTCGCATCGACACCATCCGCGTGCAGCTCCACAGCACGCATGGCATCGGATGTGCCGTCGAAACGGGCGATATCAATCTTGTTGCCAAAACGCTGCACGAGATAATCGTTGGCGGCCGTTCCGCCCAGAACGGAGACTTTTTTCCTTTTGCCGTCGGGAGGATTCGCCAGATCTTCCCAGGATGTCAGGTTTGGATCACCTTTTCGTGCCAGCAGTTGCAACTCGTAGATGTAGTACGGCAAAGAGACTCCATAGCGCTCCGCGCGGACAGGGGTCCACTCATAACCGTTCAAGACGATATCGATGTCTCCCCGGTCCAGCAGGTCGGCAAGTTTTTCCCATTGACCTTGCTGAAACTGCGGCTTGACTCCCATGGAATCCGCGATGAGTTTCGCCAGATCCACTTCGAAACCTTCGAGCCGATTTGGATCGCTGGCCGAGGGATAAACAAACGGACCACCCCCTTCCTGATCTGCTCCCCAGATCAGGACACCACGCTGCTGCACGCGGCGCAAGCCTTCGCCTCCCAGCGTTTCAGCAGAGAACAGTGTGAGGACGAAACTGCCGAGAAACAGCAGCTGACACAGCTGGATCGAGACAGTCCGCAGGCTGAAAATTGGTGACAATGATCCACTCCAGAAACGTGAGAGCGAAAGCAACTTGCCCTGGCAGACTGTTGAAAAACAAACAAATGATCCTGGCCAGACAGAAATATCCGGCCCATCTTTCCCAATGAATCAGCACCGTCTGGTGGCACAGACATTTCTGTCCTGTGCGTTTTCCAACAGGCTGCTGGATCGCATGACGTCCGTATTGTCCGTCGTACGCGTAAACACTCGCAGAGAGAATCCAACGATCAATCGGCCGATGCGGGGGGAGTGCGCTCTCTGAGTCTGTCCGGAAAGGTCAATTTGGGCTGCGATCGGCTCTTTTGCGTTCTGAACTTCGTCAGCCTGCATCGACGAATCCTGGGGATTCGCCTGCTTCGGCTTCCTTGTCAGAACA
>Ga0182738_1000842_pt1 | contig 40746 bp, 38 predicted proteins | sample eDN5th30CBELigMG_FD_128876 | JGI IMG/M metagenome (GOLD analysis project Ga0182738, IMG submission 128876) | Enriched Miracle-Growth compost microbial communities from Emeryville, California, USA - eDNA 5th pass 30_C BE-Lig MG (version 2)... ...
CGCAATCGCTTGCGCAATGAGGCTGCGTTATCCTTTGGCGTATTTTGGCTTTGCATGCGGGTTTGTTACATGGCGCGGTGGATCCAGGCACGACGGTATCAGAATTGCGCGGCCCCCGGCGGCGCGGCCCGTTCCCGGGCGGCCGTTCCAGCCGTCCGGGCTGCTCAGGCCGCTTGGGTCCTCCAGGCCTTCCAGTCCGTCCGGGCCGCGCTGGCCGGCGCGGCCGCCTGCGCCGCGCTGTGGGCCGGCCTGGCCGCGCCCGCGGCCGCGCAGATCCGCATCAGCGTCGAGCCCCCCGCCTCCAGCCCCGACCAGGCCGTCGAGGCCGCCCGGCGCGCGGCCGACCGCAAGCAATGGAGCCAGCTGCCCGCGCTGGCGGCGCAGGCCCGCGGCAGCCGGCTGGAGATGTACCCGGAATACTGGCTGCTGCGCCAGCAGCTCAACGATACGGCCACGCCCGTGCCGGCGCGGGCGGCCGAGTCCTTCCTGCAGCGCTACCAGGGCAGCTATCTGGCCGACAAGCTGCGCGGCGACTGGATCCTGGCCGCCGCGCGCGCGGGCGACTTCGCCACCGTGCGCAAGCTGGGGCCGGTCGACGCCGGCGGCGCCCAGGTCGGATGCGCGCGCCTGCACGCCGAGCACCTGGGCGGGCGGCGCGCCGACCCGCGCGCCGCCCTGGCCGTGTTCGAGCCCGGCCGCTGGTGCTGGTCGCTGTACGACCAGCTGGTGGCCGACGGCGTGCTGGACAAGGACAGGCTCGCCGCGCGCCTGCGCGACGCCATCGAGATCAACAAGACCGACCTGGCGCGCCGCTACGCGGCCTACCTGTTCGAGCCCGCGGCGCTGCAGTCCTACGACGCCATGATGCGCGACCCCATGAAATGGCTGGTGCGCCAGGACAAGCCAACCACCCGGGCCCAGCGCGAACTGGTCGCGCTGGCCCTGGCGCGCCTGGCGCGCAAGGACCTGGACGTGGGCGACGACTACCTGCGCCGCAACTGGGCCGGCGTCCTGCCGGCCGAGGACCTGCAGTGGGTGCGCAGCCAGTTCGCCCTGATCGCCGCGCTCAACCTGGACGACCGCGCGCACGAGTGGTACCGGCAGGCGGGCCGGCTGCGGCTGACCGAATACAACCACGCCTGGCGCGTGCGCGCGGCGCTGCGCGAGCCGACCATAGACTGGCAGTGGGTGCGCGAATCCATCGCCGCCATGCCGCAGGCGCAGCGGGCCGAGCCGGTCTGGGTCTACTGGGATGCGCGCGGCCTGGCCGCGACCGGCCAGGCGCAGGAGGCCGCCTCCCGCTACGAAAGCATCGCCGGCCAGCACCACTTCTACGGCCAGCTCGCGGCCGAGGAGCTGGGCCGCGCCATCACCGTGCCGCCGCGCCCGGCCGCCCTGACCGAGCGGGAGCTGGCCGAGGCACGCGCCAACCCGGGCCTGCAGCGCGCCGTGCAGCTGTTCGACCTGAACTGGCGCGCCGAGGCCGTGCCGGAATGGAACTACGCGCTGCGCGGCATGAACGACCGCCAGCTGCTGGCCGCCGCCGAGTTCGCGCGCGAGCAGGACATCTACGACCGCGTGGTCAACACCTCCGAGCGCACGGTGGCCGAGGTCGACTTCAGCCAGCGCTACATCGCGCCCTTCGAGGGCCGGGTGTCCGAGCAGGCGCGCCGCATCGCGCTGGACCCGGCCTGGGTCTACGGCCTGATCCGCCAGGAATCGCGCTTCGTCACCAACGCGCGCTCGCACGTGGGTGCCTCGGGCCTGATGCAGATCATGCCGGCCACCGCGCGGTGGACGGCGCGGCGCATCGGCATGGCCGACTTCCACCCGTCGCGCGTCAACGAGTTCGAGACCAACACCGTGCTGGGCACCAACTACCTGAACATCGTCCTGCAGGACGTGGGCGGCTCGCAGGTGCTGGCCAGCGCGGGCTACAACGCCGGCCCGCGCCGCCCGCAGCTGTGGACGGCGCGCCTGACCCATACGGTGGAGGGCGCCATCTTCGCCGAGACCATCCCCTTCACCGAGACGCGCCTGTACGTGAAGAACGTGATGGCCAACGCCACCTACTACGCGGCGCTCTTCACCGGCCAGCCGCAGTCGCTCAAGCAGCGCCTGGGCACCATCGTGCCGCGCATGGCCACGGCCAGCCGGGGGGAGCCCTGATGGCGCGGCGAACGGCGGCCGCGGCTTCCCGGCGGGTTCCGGCGCGATGACGCGCGGCGATTCCGGGCGCGCCGCCGGCGGCGCGCCCACCGACGGACTGGACGTCTACGTGGTGGGCGGCGCGGTGCGCGACGAGCTGCTGGGCGAAGCGCCCGGCGACCGCGACTGGGTGGTGGTCGGCGCCACGCCCGAGGACATGGCCAGGCGCGGCTTCGTGCCGGTGGGCGGGGACTTCCCGGTCTTCCTGCACCCCGCCACCAAGGAGGAATACGCCCTGGCCCGCACCGAGCGCAAGTCCGGCCGCGGCTACAAGGGCTTCACCTTCTACACCGGGCCCGAAGTCACGCTGGAGGACGACCTGCGCCGGCGCGACCTGACCGTCAACGCCATCGCCCGCGCGGCCGACGGCTCGCTGGTCGACCCGCTGGGCGGCGCGCGCGACGTGCGCGCGCGCGTGCTGCGCCACGTGGGCGAGGCCTTCGCCGAGGACCCGGTGCGCATCCTGCGCCTGGCGCGCTTCGCCGCGCGCTTCCCGGATTTCCGCGTGGCGCCGGAGACCCTGGCGCTGTGCCGCGCCATGGTGCGCGCCGGCGAGGCCGACGCCCTGGTGCCCGAGCGCGTCTGGCGCGAGCTGTCGCGCGGCCTGATGGCGCGCGAGCCCGGGCGCATGCTGGACGTGCTGGCCGAATCCGGCGCGCTGGCCCGCGTCATGCCCGAACTGGCGTGGGACGACGGGGCGCGCGCCGACCTGCGCGCCGCGGCGGCGGCCGGCCTGCCGCTGCCCGGCCGCTACGCCGTGCTGTGCCGCCGCAGCCCCGATCGCGACGCCCTGGCCGCGCGGCTGCGCGTGCCGTCCGAGTGCGCCGACCATGCGCGCCTGCTGCCGCTGGTGCTGGACGGCCATGCCGGCGTCGCCGAGCCGCAGGCGGCGCTGGCGTTGATCGAGCGCTGCGACGGCCTGCGCAAGCCCGAGCGCTTCCTGGCCCTGCTGCAGGCGGCTGCCGTGTGCGCGCCGGTGGACGCGCACGCCTGGCGCCGCCGGCTGGCGGCGGCGCGCGGCGTGGACGCCGGCGCGGTCGCGCGCGCGCACGCCGGCGATGCGGGGCGGATCAAGGAAGCGGTGCGCGAGGCGCGGCTGGCGGCGCTGGCCGAGGGCTGAGGGCCGAGGCGCCGGGCCGCGTCCTTGCAGCGGCCGCGCGGTGCTGCGGCAGGGCCAGGCGTACTGCGCTGCGCCGCGGCCTACAGCATGTGGCGCCGGTCGCCGCGCGCGAAGGCGGGCAGGGGGCCGTCCAGGCCGCGGCCCACGGCCAGCACCTTGAAGAGCTCGCCCATCTCGGCTTCCGACAACAGCTTCTGCACCGGCGCCACGGCGCGCGCCTGCGCGGCCGCGTCGGCGCCTTCCATTTGCCGGGCCAGCAGCGCCGGCAGGCCGGCCTCGACCAGGAAACGCGCCTGCGACGTATAGCCCAGCACGTCCAGCCCGCCCGCCAGCGCGGCGTCGGCCATGGCGGTGAAGTCCACGTGCGCGGTGACGTCTTGCAGGCCCGGCAGCACCAGCGGATCGCCGTGGGCGTGGTGGCGCAGGTGGCACATCAGCGTGCCGCCGGCGCGCTGCGGGTGGTAGTACTCGGCGCGCGGGAAGCCGTAGTCGATCAGCAGCGCCGCGCCGCGCCTCAGCCAGCCGCCCATGGCGCGCACCCAGGCCTCGGCGCGCAGGTTGATTTCCGAGGCGTAGCCGGGCAGCGCAGGCATGCGCTCGGCCAGCGCCGCGGCCAGGTCCGGCGGGGCCGGGCGGTCCTGCCAGGCGAAGGCCCCTGCGTGCTGCGAGACGACCCCGCGTTCGCACAGCCGGCCGGCTTCGTCCCATCGGAACAGGCGCACCGGCATGGCGTCCAGGACCTCGTTGGCGAGCACGCAGCCGTCGAAGGCCTCCGGCAGCGCGTCCAGCCAGGCCACCCGGTCGCCGCAGGCGGCCAGCCGCCGGGCCTGGCGCGCGCGCAGGTCCGCCGAGACCTCGACGATTGCATAGCGGGCGGCAATACCCATCTCGTCCAGGGCCTGCAGCACGGACTCGGCCAGCGCGCCGGTGCCCGCGCCGAATTCCAGCACGCGGTTGCTGCCGGCCGCGCGCAGCACGTGCGCCACCTGGGTGGCCAGCGCGCGGCCGAACAGCGGCGTCAGTTCCGGCGCGGTGACGAAGTCGCCCGCGGGCGTCGCGCCGCCCTCGGCCAGCTTGGCGCTGCCCGCGGCGTAATAGCCCAGGCAGGGCGCGTACAGGGCCGCGTCCATCCACTGCTCGAACGGCAGCCAGCCGCCGGCGCGGGCGATCAGGTCATGCAGATGGGCGGCGACGCGCCGGCCGTGGGCCAGCGCCGTGGGGTCGAGCGGCGGCAGGCCGGCGGGCAATGGGGAGGGGGCGGGCATGGGCGGCATTTTCCCATGGCGGTCGGCCGGGGCGGGCAGGCCAGCCCCGGCGCAGCGGATCAGCCGCGGCGCGCGGCCGGCTTGGCGAAGCGCTTGGCGGGGCCGCCGGGACGCTTTTCGTAGGGGTTGCCGGTGCGCGGGGCCGAGTCGAAGCGGCGCGGGCCGTCCGCGCGGCGCGCTGCCGGGCGGGCATCGCGCTCGATCCAGCCGCCTTCGCGCGGGGCGCGTTCGCCCTGGGGCGCACGCTCGCCGAAGCCGCCCTCGCGGCGGGGCGCGTAGCCGTCGCGGCGCGCGCCGGCGTCCTGGCGGTTGTCGAAGCGCGGCCGGTCGTCGAACGGCCTGTGGCCGCCGCGGCGCTCGTTGGCGCCGCCTTCGCGGGCGCCGTCGAAACCGCGCTGCGGGCGGTCGGCGCGGAAGTCGCGGCCGGCGCCGGCGGAGCCATGGCCGGCGTTGGCGCCGTCGCCGTAGGCGCGCGGCGCGCGCGCGGGCACGCCTTCGCGCGGCGCCCAGCCGCCTTCGCGGCGCGGGCCGCTGAAGCGCTTGCCTGCGCCGGGCTTGCCGCCGCCCGGCTTGCCGCGGCCGTAGCCGCCGCGCGCTTCCGGGCGCGGGGCGTACTTGGGCTCCAGGCCGGCGATCACTTCGGCCTGGATGGGCCGGCCGATGTACTGCTCGATGCGGCGCACCTTGTGGCGCTCGGCGTGCGTGGCCAGCGTGATCGCCTGGCCGTCGCGGCCGGCGCGGCCGGTGCGGCCGATGCGGTGCACGTAGTCCTCGGCCTGCAGCGGCAGGTCGAAGTTGACCGCGTGGCTGATGCCCTGCACGTCGATGCCGCGCGCGGCCACGTCGGTGGCCACCAGCACGCGCACGTTGCCGCGCTGCAGCTGGGCCAGGGTGCGGGTGCGCTGGCGCTGGTTCATGTCGCCGTGCAGCGAGGCCGCCGGGAAGCCCTGCTCGGCCAGGCGGCCGGCCAGCTCGTCGGCGCCGCGCTTGGTGGACGTGAAGACGATGGCCTGGTTCAGCGCGGCGTCGCGCAGCAGGTGGTCCAGCAGGCGGTGCTTGTGCGCGGCGTCGTCGGCGTACAGCAGGCTCTGGGCGATGTTGGCGTGCTGCTCGCGGTGGCCGGAGATCTCGATGCGCTGCGGTTCGCGCATCATGCCGGCGGCCAGGCGGGCCACGCTGCCGTCCAGCGTGGCGGAGAACAGCAGGGTCTGGCGGGTGGCGGGCGTGCGCTCGACGATGGCCTCGATGTCTTCGATGAAGCCCATGTCCAGCATGCGGTCGGCCTCGTCCAGCACCAGGGTGTGCACGGTCGACAGGTCGACGCGGCGGGCCTGCAGGTGGTCGATCAGGCGGCCGGGCGTGGCCACCAGCACGTCGACGCGGCGCGACAGGGCGCGCAGCTGCGCGCCGTAGGGCATGCCGCCCACCACCGTGGCGGTGCGCAGGCCCGGCAGGCCGCCGGCGTAGAGGCGGGCGGCGTCGTGCACCTGCATGGCCAGCTCGCGCGTGGGGGTGAGCACCAGCACCTGCACGCCGCGACCACCCGCGCCGGTGTGGCCGGCGATGCGGTGCAGGGCCGGCAGCATGAAGGCGGCGGTCTTGCCGCTGCCCGTCTGGGACGAGACCATCAGGTCGTGGCCGGCCAGGGCCTGCGGGATGGCGGCCGCCTGGACGGGCGTGGGCTGGGCGAAGCCGGCCTGTTGCAGGGCGGGCAGCAATGCGGGGGCGAGCCCCAGGGTATCGAAGGACATGACTTTCCTTGGCCGGCACGGCCGGCGCAGCGGCCCGTGCGTGCGCTCGGGGCGCGGCGGGGCCTTACGGTTGAGGGAAGCATCGTGCCGACCGGATCAACCGAGCGCAGCGCGCCGCAAGGCGTGCGTGGCGTAAGGAAAGGAGGTCAGGAAGCGATGGCGCCGGCAACGCGGCCCGTAACGTAGCAGTGCGGGGCCGGGGGGAACTGCGGGCGGGCCGTTGCGGGCACGCCGTTGCCGGGTCTTTTGTGCAGCGCACGCATCATAACCGGAATGTTCTATAAGGGAAAGCCCTAGTTTTGCCGCAGCCGCTCTTCCACCTGCGGCCAGACTTCCGGGTTGACCAGCCGCGGCGGCCGGGCGCCCGACAGCAGCGCGGCGACCTGGTCGGCCGCCTGCGAGGCGACGTTGCGCCTGGCCTCGTGCGTCACCCCGGCCGTATGGAAGGTGGCCACGACGTTGGGCAGATCCAACAAGGGGTGGTCCAGCGGCGGCGGCTCCGGCTCCCAGACGTCCAGGCCCGCGCCCGACAAGTGGCCGCCGCGCAAGGCCTCGGCCAGCGCCTGCTCGTCGTGGATGCCGCCGCGGGCGGTGCTGACGAACAGCGCGCCGGGCTTCATCGCCGCGAAGCGCGCGGCGTCGAACATGCCCAGCGTCTCGGCGTTGCGCGGGCAGTGCAGCGATACGATGTCCGACTGCGCCAGCAGCTCCGGCAGCGGGACGGGCTCGGCGCCGCGTGCGCGGACGTCTTCGGGCGCGACGTAGGGGTCGAAGGCCAGCACCTGCATGCCGAAGGCCCGCGCCAGGGCCGCCGTGCGCGAGCCGGCGTGGCCGATGCCCACCAGCCCCAGCGTCTTGCCGCCCAGGTCGCGCCCCATCAGCGCCTCGCGCGAATAGCCCCGCTCGCTGCGCAGCAGGCGGTCGCACTCGACGATGCGGCGCGACACCGCCAGCATCAGGCCGACGGCCATCTCGGCCACCGACGCGGCGTTGGCGCCGGCCTGGTTGACCACGGCCACGCCCGCCCGCGTGCAGGCCTCCACATCGACGGTGTCGAAGCCCGCGCCCGTCGAGGACACGCACAGCAGCTGCGGGCAGCGCTCCAGCAGGCCGGCCGTGGCGCGGAACTGCGCCGGCAGCTCGTCCTTGGCCGGCGAGATCTGGTAGACGTGGGCCTGCGACAGCAGGCGCCAGGCCCGCTCGTCGCCGTCCTGGGCCTGCGCCACGTCCAGCGCAATGGCGGGCTCGCGCCCCAGGCGTTCGTCGAACGCCTTGTCGATCCAGAAGTCGAATCTCACTACGCGCCATTGCGGCGCGGGCCGGGTGCTCATTGCATATCCTCCGTCATCATTCGCGCATCCTCCATCGTCGAATCGTCCATCATTTGGAGCCTTCCATCATGGGGACCATCGGTTCCAGGCGCTGGCGCAAGACGGCCAGGTCGCGTTCCCACTGCGCGCCGGGCAGGAAGGCCAGCACCGGCGCGTCGGCCTTGGCGGCGGCCAGGAAGGCGGGGTCCTGCAGGGTCTGCTGCACGGCCTCTTCCAGGCGCTGCGCGATGCCGTCGGGCAAGGCGCGCGGCGCGCCGATTCCGCGCTCGGACGATATCCGCACGTCGTAGCCCTGCTCGGCCGCGGTCGGCACGCCGTTGGCCGCGCGCCGGGCGGCCCACAGCGCTACCCCGGCCAGCCGCGAGCCGGGCTGTTCGAGCTCGCGCACCTCGCCGGTGGTCATCATGACGTAGTCCACGTGGCCGCCCAGCAGGGCCACCTTGGCCTCGCCGGCCCCCTTGAACGGGATGGACGTGAAGGGGAACCCGGCCAGGCGCGACAGCTCGAGCATGCCGATGTGGCCGGTGGTGCCGTCGCCCGAGTGCCCCACCGACATGCCGCCGCCCAGTTTGCGGGACTGCTCGATGAAGGCCTGCAGCGTCAGCGGCTTGCCGGCGTCGCGGTTGGCCACCAGCATGGCCGGGTCGTCGACGATGCGCGCCACCAGCCGCAAGTGCTCGGGCTGGTAGGCCGTCTTGCGGTACATCGGCAGGAAGACGTAGCCGGGCACGTTGATCATGCCCAGGGTATAGCCGTCCGGCGCAGCCTGCTGCACGTAATGGGCGGCGATCTCGCCGCCCGAGCCGGGCTTGTTGACCACGACGATGCGGGCCGCGTCGCCCAGGCGCTTCTCCATGAAGCGCGCCAGGTTCCGGGCCATGACGTCGGTGCCGCCGCCGGGTGCGAAGCCGACCACCAGCTCGATCGGGCGATCGTCGGGCCAGGCGGCCATTGCCGAATTGGCCGCCACGGCCAGGCTGCCGGCGAGCGCCGCGCAGAGGATGCCTTTCTTCACTGTGTTGTCTCCTTCGTTTTTCGTTGTGGACGCATTATCGGCGATAGGCCGGCCCGTCGCAGGCGATGTGCGCCGCCTGCGACGGGCCGGAGATGCATTGCACGGGCGGGCGCCGCTCGAGGGCGCTCGGCGCCGGGCCGGACGCGCAGGTCAGAAAGGCGCCAGGCCCAGCGCGGCGCGCAGCCGGTTCTTGACGTAGGGGCCGTCGCGCGGCGGCAGCGCGCGGGGCGGCTCGTCGGCCTGGATGGACACCCGCGCGAAGGCCATGCCGCTGCGCGCGCGCAGCCGCTCGGCGATGGCATCGCAGCCGGCCGGCTCGTCGACCGCGAAGGCGTCGGCGATGCCGAACCCCTGGGCGACGGCGACCAGGTCGGTGCCCAGGCTGGTGTGGCTGCGCTGCATGCCGGTCTCGCCGAAGCGGCCGTTGTCGAGCACGACCACGGTGAGATTGGCCGGCCGCTTGGCGCCGGCCGTGGCCAGGCTGCCCACGCCCATGAGCTGCTCGCCGTCGCCGGTGACCACCAGCACCGGCGTGCCGGGCTGGGCCAGGGCCAGCCCCAGGCCGAGCGGCACGGCGCCGCCCATGGCGCCCCAGAGGTAGTAGTTGCGGTCGCGGTCGCCCGCCGCGAACACGTCGTAGGAGGCCGAGCCCAGCCCGGTCACCACCAGCGTCTCGGCGGGGATCCTGGCCATCAGCGCGGACACGAATTCGCGCCGGCCGAGGCGTTGCTTCGCCGCTGCCGCGTCGATCGCATTCGTCGTGTTCATCAGTTGCGCTCCCATTTCTTGCGTCCTATCAGGTTCTGGCCGAGCAGGACGGCGACCTTGCCGCCGGCCTGGAAGGCCGCGTCGAAGCCGGCGCCGACGATCTCGCCCGCTTCCTCCGGCGTGGAGACGCGCAGCACGTGCACGCCCATCAGCTCCAGGGCGGCCTGCGTGGCCCGGCCCATGGGGCCCTGCCAGGGGTTGAACTCGGCGTACTCGCCGCGCATGGTCACCAGCGTGAAGAAGGGAAAGTCGCCGGCCTGCAGCAGCGACAGCATGTTCACGCAATTGCCTACGCCGCTGCTCTGCATGAGCAGCACGGCCCGCTGCCCGCCCAGCCAGGCGCCGGCGGCCAGGGCCACGCCTTCTTCCTCGGTGGTGAGCACGACGTCCTCGATGCCGGGGTCGGCGATGGCGCTGCGGATCAGGTGGGAATGGCCGGCGTCGGGCACGTAGGCGACCTGCCGGACGCCGCCCTGCTTGAATACGTCGAAGATGGCCTGCTGCCAGGCAGGGGCCGGTGTGCTGGGATCGGTCATGGTCGTCCAGGGGGTGATGGAATCCCAGAAATCATAAAATTAGATGGCTGGGCAGTTGAAATGAAAAATAGAGATGCCAGCATCGAATAATTGAATCGCGACGGGACCCATGGACTTCAAGCAGCTTCGCGCCTTCATCGCCGTGGCGGAAACCGGCAACGTGACCCGCGCGGCCGACGTGCTGCACGTGGTGCAGTCGGCGGTGTCGCGCCTGATCCGCCTGCTGGAGCAGGACATGGGCGTGGCGCTGTTCGAGCGCGAGCGCCACGGCATGGTGCTGACGCCGGCCGGGCAGGCGCTGCTGGACTATGCGCGCCGGGCGATGCTGGAGCTGGCGCGCGCCCGCGCCGAGGTGGGCGCCACCGGCCAGGCGGTCGGCGGGCTGGTCACCCTGGGACTGCTGCCCAGCACGTCCGAGGTCCTGGCCAGCGCGCTGGTCGCGGCCGTCGCGCAGGAATTCCCCGGCATCCGCCTGCGCATCGTCATGGGCTACGCGGGCACGCTGCTGCGCTGGCTCGATTCCGGGGAGGCGGACGCGGCGCTGCTCTACGGGGCCGAGCGCACGGCCGACATCCAGGCCGTCCCGCTGATCGAGGAGCCTTTGTGGGTGATAGGCCCGCGCGGCAGCGGCCTGCGCGCGGACCGCGCCGTGCCGCTGGCCGAGCTGGCCGCGCACCGGCTGGTGCTGCCCAGCGCGCCGCACGGCATCCGCACCATCGTCGACCATGCCTGCGCCGTCGCCCACGTGGAGCTGGACATCCTGGCCGAGACCAATGCCCTGAGCGTGCAGCGCAGCCTGGTGCTGGGCGGCCACGGCCTGACCATCCTGCCGCCCATCTCCGTCGCCGAGGACCTGCGCCGCCGCCGGCTGGCCGGCGCGCCGCTGGCCGATCCGGCCGTGACCCGCACCATCGTCCTGGCGACGTCGTCGAGCCGCCCCGCCGGGCGCGCCGCGCGGTGCGCCATCGACATCCTGGTGCGGGAGGCGAAGCGGGCCGTGGCCGCGGGGACCTGGCGCGAAGGGAGGTGGCTGGGCGGGTAGGTGGGGCCCTTATTGCGCCAGCCAGTCCACCGGCGGCCGGCCTTGCGCGGCCAGCCATTCGTCGGCGCGGCGGAAGTGGCCGCAGCCCAGGAAGGGTACGGGCGGGCGGCGCGCCGACAGGGGCGAGGGGTGGTTGGCCGACAGCACCAGGTGGCCGCTGGACGGCGGCAGCAGCGCCTGCTTGGCCTGGGCGTGCGCGCCCCACAGCATGAAGACCTTGGGCGCGGGGTCGCGCGCGACCAGGGCGATCAGGGCGTCGGTGACCTGCTCCCAGCCGCGGCGGGCATGCGAGGCGGGCTTGCCGTCCTCCACCGTCAGCACGGCGTTCAGCAGCAGCACGCCCTGGCGCGCCCAGCGCGACAGGTCGTTGCCGGGCTCGTGGGCGTCGGCGCAGCTGTCGGCCAGCTCCTTGAAGATGTTGCGCAGGCTGGGCGGTCGGGCGCAGTCGTCCGGCACGGAAAACGCCAGGCCCTGGGCCTGGCCCGGGCCGTGGTAGGGGTCCTGCCCCAGGATGACCACGCGCACGTCGGCCGGCTCGCCGTATTCCAGCGCCCGGAAGGGCCGCGCCGGGTAGATGGTCGCGCCTTCGGCCCGGTGCTGCTCGACGTAGGCCGCGGCCCGCTCGAGCGCGTCGGCGGCCTCGCGCAGCGCCGGCTGCCAGCCGGCCGGCACGCGCGCGGCCTGTTCGAGGATGGCTTGCTTCAGGGTGTTGTCGGTGGGCATGGGGATAGGTTACAGCGCCTGCGCCAGGCTGCGCCGGTACTGCTCCAGGCGTGCCTCGATGTCCTGGCGGCGCTCCTGCCGCGCGGCGGGGTCGCGGTCGGGCGGGGCGGCCGCCCAGATCGCGTCGGGGAAATGCCGGTCGCCGCGCCAGCGCGGGATGACGTGCCAGTGCAGGTGCGGCACCATATTGCCCAGCGAGGCCAGGTTGACCTTGTCCGGGCCCAGCACCTCGCGCTGCACGCGCTCCACCGTCCACACCGCCTCCATCAGCTCGGCGCGCGCGGCGGCGTCCAGGTCGGTCATCTCGGCCACGTGCTCGCGCCAGATCACGCGGGTGTAGCCGGGGTAGTCGGCGTCGCCCACCTCCACCACGCGCAGCCGCGGCCCGCGCCACAGCACGGCGCCGCCGTCCTGGCGGCACAGGGGGCAATCCGGCTTCATGCCTGCTCCAGCGCGTTGACGATGGCGCGCAGCACCTGCAGGCGGGCCAGCCGCTTGTCGTCGGCGGCCAGGACATGCCAGGGGGCGTGCGCGGTGTCGGTGCGCGCGAGCATCTCGTTGGCCGCCTTCAGGTAGTCGTCCCAGCGCTTGCGGTTGCGCCAGTCGTCGGGGGTGATCTTGAACGACTTGAACGGCGATTGCTCGCGCTCGCGGAAGCGCCGCAGCTGCTCGGCCTTGCCGACCGCCAGCCAGAACTTCAGCACCAGCGCGCCGTTGGCGTCCAGCTCGCGCTCGAATTCGTTGATCTCTTCGTAGGCGCGCCGCCAGTCGGCCGGGGCGACCAGGCCCTCGACCCGCTCGACCAGCACGCGCCCGTACCAGGACCGGTCGAAGATGGCGATGCGCCCGCGCGCCGGCACGCGCCGCCAGAAGCGCCACAGATAGGGCTGCGCCAGCTCGTGCGGCAGCGGCGCCGATACCGGCATGATGTCGTACTGGCGCGCGTCCAGCGCGTGGGTGACGCGCCGTATCGCGCCGCCCTTGCCGGCCGCGTCCTGGCCTTCGAAGGCCAGCACCAGCGAGCGCTTCCCGAAGCGCTTGCGGCGCACGGCGGCGGCCAGGCCGGCCTGCAGGGCGGCCAGTTCGTCCTCGTACTCGTCGCGGCCGACGCGCGCCTCGTAGTCCAGGGCGCCGATGCGGTCGGGGATGCGCCGGCGCGGCGGCGCCGGCCTGCGCACCGGCGCGGGCGCCCGCCGCAGGGCGTTGAGCACGGCGCGCGCGGTGCTGACCATGCGCAGCGGCGCGTCGGCGCTGGGCACCACCAGCCAGGGCGCGTGCGGCGCGTCGGTGTGGGCGATGGTGCGCGCGCCGGCCTGGCGCAGCTGCGCGAAGCGCTTGTAGACCTTGCGGTCTTCTTCGGCGACCTGCCAGGCGGTGCGCGGGTCGGACAGCAGCTCGCGGGTGCGCTTGCGCTGGGCGTCGCGCGACAGGTGGAACCACAGCTTGAGGATGTCCACGCCGTTGGCCGCCAGCGTCGCCTCGAAGCGGCGGATGGCCTCGACGTGCTCGTCGCAGGCGTCCTGGTCGGGATTCTTGCGCGCCCATTCCTGCAGCAGCGGCCGGTACCAGGAGCCGAACACGATGCCGGTGCGCCCGCGCGCCGGCAGCGCGTGCCAGTAGCGCCGCATGGGCGGGTAGGGCACATCCGCGGGCCCCGGCTCGCCGAAGGCCAGGGTGGCGATGTGGCGCGGGTCCATCCACTCGTTGAGCAGGTTGATGGTGGCGCCCTTGCCGGCGCCGTCCAGGCCGGCGATGACGACGAGCAGGGCGCGCTCGGGCCGCTGCAGGCGGGCGTACTGCGCCTTGAGCAGGGCGGCGCGCAGCGGTTCTTCCAGCTCGCGCGCCTGCGCGGGGGAGAGTTCCGGGTCGGCCTCGGCGCCGGCGAACAGGGCGTCGGCGCTGACGTGGGCGGGGTGCGGCGGGGCGGGTTTGGCGGTCATGGGGGCGTCCTGGGCGGCGCCCCGCCTTGCCGCGCGGCCCTTGCGGGCGCGCCGGCGGGGTCGGGGCGCAGGCCCAAGGTTAGCCGATGATGCTCAGCCGATCAGCCGGGCCAGCTCCGCGCCGGGTTCGGGCGCGCGCATGAAAGCCTCGCCCACCAGGAAGGCGTGCACGCCCTGGGCGCGCATGCGGCGGATGTCCTCCGGGGTGGCGATGCCGCTTTCGGTGACCACCCGCTTGCCCTCGGGGATGCGCGGCAGCAGGTCCAGCGTGTTCTGCAGGCTGGTCTCGAAGGTGCGCAGGTTGCGGTTGTTGATGCCCACGAGCGGCGTCTTCAGCGTCAGCGCGGTGTCCAGCTCGTCGGCGTCGTGCACCTCGACCAGCACGTCCATGCCCAGCTCGATCGCGCAGGCTTCCAGCTCGTGCAGCTGGGCCGGGGCCAGCGCCGCGGCGATCAGCAGCACGCAGTCCGCGCCCAGCGCGCGCGCCGAAATGATCTGGTAGGGGTCGATGATGAAGTCCTTGCGCAGCACCGGCAGCGAGCACGCCGCGCGCGCCTGGCGCAGGTGGTCGTGCGAGCCCTGGAAGAACTGCACGTCGGTCAGCACCGACAGGCAGGCCGCGCCGTGGGCTGCGTAGGTGGCGGCGATCTCGGCCGGCACGAAGCGCTCGCGCAGCACCCCGCGCGAGGGCGAGGCCTTCTTGATCTCGGCGATCACGCCCGGCTTGCCGGCGGCGATCTTGTCGGCGATCGCCTGGGCGAAGCCGCGCACGTCCTGGCGCATCTGCGCCTCGCGCAGGACCTCGGCCTCGCTGCGCAGCTGGCGCGCGGTGGCCACTTCCTCGGCCTTGACGGCCAGTATCTTGGCAAGAATGTCGTTCATGGGCTGTACTTCTTGTCGGCAGGGACTTATCGGCTGTACTTCCGGGTGGCGGCGCAGAACGCTTCCAGCTTGGCGCGGGCCGCGCCGCTGGCCAGCGCCTCGAAGGCCGCCTGCAGCCCGCTGGCGATGGAGTCGGCGCGGTTGCCGGCATAGATGGCCAGGCCGGCGTTGAAGGCGACGATGTCGCGGGCGGGGCCGGCGACGTTGTCCAGCGCCTGCAGGACGAGCGCGCGCGACTCCTCGCGATTGGACACCTTGATGCCGCGGTTGGACACCATGGAAAGCCCGTAGTCCTCGGGGTGGATCTCGTATTCGCGCACCTGGCCGTCGGCCAGCTCGCCCACCAGGGTGGACGCGCCCAGCGAGGCCTCGTCCATGCCGTCGCGGCCGTGCACGACCAGCACGTGCCTGGCGCCCAGGCGCTGCAGCACGCGCACCTGGATGCCGACCAGGTCGGGATGGAACACGCCCATCAGCTGGTTGGCCGCGCCGGCCGGGTTGGTCAGCGGCCCCAGGATGTTGAAGATGGTGCGCACGCCCAGCTCCTTGCGCACCGCGGCGACGTTCTTCATCGCGCCGTGGTGGGCCGGGGCGAACATGAAGCCGATGCCGGTCCGGTCGATGCACTCGGCCACCTGCTCGGGCGACAGCGCCAGGTTGGCGCCCAGCGCCTCCAGCACGTCGGCGCTGCCCGACGAGGACGAGGCGCTGCGGTTGCCGTGCTTGGCGATCTTCACCCCGGCGGCGGCGGCCACGAACATGGCCGCGGTCGAGATGTTGAAGGTATGGCTGCCGTCGCCGCCCGTGCCGCACATGTCCAGCAGCTCGTCCGGGCTGGCCGTGCGCACCGGCGTGGCGAACTCCCGCATCACCTGCGCGGCGGCGGTGATCTCGCCTATGGTCTCCTTCTTGACCCGCAGGCCCATCAGCAGCGCGCTGGCGATCTGCGGCGACATCTCGCCGCTCATCAGGCTGCGCATCAGCGAGAGCATTTCGTCGTGGAAGATCTCGCGGTGCTCGATGCAGCGCGCCAGGGCTTCGGTGTGGGTGATCGTCATGGTGTCGGCTGTCCTTTTTTCCTTCACGCCCCGCCCAGGTCCAGGAAGTTGCGCAGCAGCGCGTGGCCGTGCTCGCTCAGGATGGATTCGGGGTGGAACTGTACTCCGTAGACCGGCAGGGTTTTGTGACGCAGACCCATGATCTCGCCGTCGTCGGTCCAGGCGGTGACTTCCAGGCAGTCCGGCAGGCTGGCGCGCTCGACCGCCAGCGAGTGGTAGCGGATCACCGTGTAGGGCGAGGGCAGCCCCTGGAACACGTCGCTGCCGGTGTGCGTGACGGCCGAGGTCTTGCCGTGCATGATCTCGCGCGCGCGCACCACCTTGCCGCCGTAGGCCGCGCCTATCGCCTGGTGGCCCAGGCACACGCCCAGCAGCGGGATGCGCCCGGCGTAGCGCTGAATCACCGGCACCGAAATGCCCGCCTCGGCCGGCGAGCAGGGGCCGGGCGAAATGCAGATGCGCGCCGGCGCCAGGGCGTCGATCTCGTCCAGCGTGATCTGGTCGTTGCGCGCCACGTGCACGTCCTCGCCCAGCTCGCCGAAGTACTGCACCAGGTTGTAGGTGAAGGAATCGTAGTTGTCGATCATCAAGAGTTTGGACATGGCAAGCCTTTGATCCTATTGATTCGTCGTCGTGGCGGCGCAGGGGGCGGCCGCGGCGGGCCGGGCGGCGGGACGCAGCAGGCGTGCCCGCGTCCCGCAAGGGCGCGGCACGCGGGTCGGTATCTTGAGCGAGGGGATGGTGGGCATCGGACAATCTCCTTGGGTCTTGGAGCCGCCGTGCCGGGTGCCTTCTTGAAACCTTGCCTGCCGGTACGGCGGCAAGGTGCGGTTCAAGGCCGCAACGACGTGCCGCTTCCTAGTGGAAGCGCCACCACAGATGGGTGCTGGTCGAAGCGGTACGGGTCATGATCGGGCCGGATAATCATTGAACCAAGGGGAACCCGTGCGTGCAGGGGTAATGAGCCCCGTCCCACGGTTTCCGGACGCGGGGATTCTAGCACGCGTCCGCCGCTTCCGGCGCAGATCGGCGAGCCGGCCCGGGGTGGGGGATGCGCGCTGTCCGCCCGCCGCCCGGCGTCCTGCGCAGGCCCGGGCGGCGCGGCGCTCAATAGCCGCGTGCCGGATCGACCCGGTGCAGCACGGTTTCCCCGGCCCGGATGCGCGCGATGTTGGCCGCGATCTGCGCGGCCGCCGAGCGCGGCAGCGCCACCGAGGCCAGGTGCGGCGTGATCAGCACGTTGTCCATGCGCCACAGCGGGCTGTCCGCCGGCAGCGGCTCGCGCTCGAACACGTCCAGCGTCGCCTCGCCCAGCGCGCCGCCGGCCAGCGCCTGCGTCAGCGCTTGCTGGTCCACCACGTCGCCGCGCGACACGTTGATGAAGCGCGCCCCGCGCGGCAGCATGGCCAGCCGCTCGGCATTCAGCAGCCCGCGCGTTTCGGGCGTCAGCGGCAGCATCGCCACCAGGATCTCGCATTCGGCCAGCAGCGCGGGCAGCGCTTCCATGCCGGCGCTGCAGCGCACCCCCGGCAGGTCCTTGGGCGTGCGCGACCAGCCGCGCACGTCCAGCCCCTGGCGCGCCAGCTCGGTCGCGGCGCGCGAGCCCAGCTCGCCCAGCCCCAGCACGCCCACGGTGATGTCCTCCGGGCTGCGCGGATGCACGTAGTGCCACTCGCCGCGCCGCTGCGCGCGTTCGAACACAGGAATGTCGCGCGCGTAGCGCAGCACCGCGAACAGCACGTAGCCGGCCATCATGCGCGCCATGTCCGGATCGGACAGCCGCGTGATCGGCACCTCGGGCAGGTCGTCGCGCGCCACCAGGGCGTCGACGCCGGCGCCCAGGTTGACCACCAGGCGCAATTCCGGATAGCGGGCGAAGAAGCCGGCGGGCGGATTCCACACCAGGGCATAGCGCACCGCCGCCGGGTCGCGCACCTGGTCGGCGGGCACCAGCTCGATGTCCGGCGCCGCGGCCTGCATCGCGGCCTTCCAGGGGCCGTGGTTGTCGAACTGGCTGTGGAAAACCATGATCTCGCGGGGCATGCCGTCCTGGTTGTTTGCTGCCGTCATCTTTTTCCTTGCTGCGGTAGGGGAGAGTGGCGCCATTGTGCCGGCTATCGGCTTCGGCGAGGAGGATAGCCAGGGTGGGCGCGAAAGGAATGTGGCGATTTTGTCCTGTCGGCTCTTCGTGACTACCGGCGTTCGGACTAGATTTCGTCCGCCGGCCAGGGCCGCCGGTTGCGAGCTTCCCGTTCATTCCATCCCGAATCCAGCCGCTGCGCGCCGTGGCACGGATATAGGTTTTTTGCCAGAAAAATAGCTTTTGCTATAAACTGACAGGGCAGGCATGTACCACATCGACTGGCCCACCAAAGCGCGCAAACAATTGAACAGGTTTCCACGCAGCGACCAGAAAAGGCTGGTCTTGGCGGTGGATGAATGGTCCGGCCTGCCCAACGCCCGGAACGTCAAGGCGCTGACGGGCCACTGCTATGGATACCGCCTGCGAGTGGGCGACTGTCGCGTGCTTTTCGATGTCGATACCGTGGTGCGCATCATCGGCATACAGGAAGTCCGCAAGCGAGACGGCAACACATATTGAGGCGTCCCATCATGAGCCCCCCCACCATCCTGGAGGCCAACGGCCGGCCGGCCTTCGTCGTGCTTCCCTACAAGGAATATCGGCAGTTGGTCGCGGCAGCGAAGCCAGCGAGCCATCCGCGCCGCATCCCCGCCGGCGACAGCGTGCCGCACGAAGTCATGTCGCTGAAGGTTGCCAACGACTGGAGCCTGATCCGCGCCTGGCGCGAGTATTTGGGCCTGACCCAGGCGGAAGTGGCCCGGCGGCTGGAGGTTCGCCAGCCCACCTATGCCCGCATGGAAGCGCCGGATGCCAGGCCGCGGCTCGCCACGAGGCAGCGCATCGCTGCGGCCTTGGGGGTATCGGCCGGTCAGTTGGAGGATTGAGCGATGAGCTCTTGCCTGTATGTCGGTACCTTGGTCGCTGTGCTTTGTGAAGGCGGTCGCGATAATGGCGATGCTTAAGGTAGGGGGAATTCATACTAATGCCAGATGCCGCCTGGTTAAGTATCAAATAATGAGGGCTGAAAACCAACTCCTTGTACAAAATCTTGAGGATCTGGAATGTTCCCGCCGATGACCTTCTCCACAGTATTGGCGAACATATTGGTATCCATAAAGTAGTTGGGATAGGCACGTTTTAGAGCATTGATGTTCTCAACGGAGACCAATACGATTTGGCGGCTCGAACCTTCCTCGACAGAACTTTCCAGTTCCGTATACTTTTGGTTGGCCTCCTCGGACTGCTTGGCTTTATATCTCCAGACGGTTATTTTTGGTTGGTCTCCCACGGGATCCAATTGAAGCAAAAAGTACTTGGCGTCTTTGGCTTCGCCTACATGTTGAATACTGGTGTTATAGACCATCAGCATTTGACGGACATTAAGTTTGGTCACTAATTTCCGGATCTCGCTGATGAGCTTTTTCTTGCTTGTTGGCGTGTTGGGAACAGGGGGGCAACGTTCTAGGGCCGCAATTGCGGATCCCATCAGGGCAAAAAATCTAAGCCAATCTTCGTCGCCTTGATTTGATTTGAGCGCCTGCTTAGTGAAGATGCCGACGGCCTCAACAGCAGTGGCCCAGGCGTGCTGCAATTGTGTTCGGATCTGCACTTCAATTTTCAGCCCGTCATACTGTTTTGTCGTCTCAGTGCCGACATATTCGTAAACCAAGTGGTAGCAGCGATAGCCGTCAGGTTTCGGGTTTGCGATGTAGTTCTTCTGGCCGCGAGGTTTATGTCCGAAACGACTGGACTGATAATTTTCCACTAATTTTCGGACGCTAGTCATCCGTTTGAAAACGGCTCGACAGCCTGCAATATCCTGCATCTGACTCATGCGCATGCTAGGGTGCCTAGCAAGCTTGGCGTGGATAGACTCCAGTCGTTTTACTCGCTGGGCTACAATTACTTCTTTTTCTATCCGGCGTGCTTTGGTACGCAAGGTGATTTGAAAAGTGTTCAAGGGATATGCATGTGCGGCGCGCCAATTATTTAGCACGGCAAGTGCTCGCAGGCCCTCTTTGTCGATTACAGGAAACTCTAGCATCGCCAACCGCTTGCCGGCTGAATTCAGTACATCAGGCGCATACTCGGGGACGGCCCATGCCATATTTTGCAGGCTCCTATATTGATTTCGTCGCGCTGGAATAGTCCTCGCTATTCCATTGTTTCCAGTATAAATAGCTGTCCAACGTAGCCAATAGTCTATAGGGATGTGTTGGGGATCGTCAGCGACGTTGGGCAGCTAAGATGACCACGATTCGAGAGCAGGCACGATTCTCGAATGGCGCCTCGCTATCCGACCTGCAGGCTGGTTGGAGCCGCAGAACCTCAGCCGCCCATCCCCTCAAAACGGATCGTCCAACCCCACCTGCACCTGCTCCGCCGCCCGCAGCACCGCGCGCGCCTTCGCTTCCGTTTCCTGCCATTCCTTCTCCGGATCGGAGTCCGCCACGATCCCCGCCGCAGCCTGTACGTACAGCATGCCGTCCTTGATCACCCCCGTGCGGATGGCAATCGCCACGTCCATCTCCCCGCCGTAGCTCAGATACCCGGCCGCGCCGCCGTAGATGCCGCGGCGCACGGGTTCCAGCTCGTCGATGATTTCCATCGCGCGCACCTTGGGCGCGCCGGTCAGGGTGCCGGCGGGGAAGGTGGCGCGCAGCACGTCCATGCTGCTCATGCCGGGGATCAGCGTGCCGGCCACGTTGGAGACCAGGTGCATGACGTGCGAGTAGCGTTCGATGACCATGGTGTCGGTGACCTCGACCGTGCCGGTGCGGGCGACGCGGCCGACGTCGTTGCGGGCCAGGTCGATCAGCATGACGTGCTCGGCGCGTTCCTTGGGGTCGGCCTGCAGCTCGGCGGCCAGCGCCGCGTCCTCTTCCGGCGTGGCGCCGAGCCGGCGGGTGCCGGCCAGGGGGCGGATGGTGACGCGGGTCTCGGGCGGGCCGCCGTCCTGGCCGGCGCCGATGGCTTCCTGGCGCACCAGGATTTCCGGCGAGGCGCCCACCACCTGGAAGTCGCCGAAGTTCCAGAAGTACATGTAGGGCGAGGGGTTGAGCGAGCGCAGCGCGCGGTACAGCGACAGCGGCGCGTCGCGGAAGGGCTTGGCGATGACCTGGCCGACCTGCACCTGCATCAGGTCGCCGGCGGCGATGTATTCCTTGGCGCGGCGCACGGCGGCCAGGTAGTCGTCCTTCCTGAAGTCGCGCCGTTCCTCGGTCTGCACGCTGGCGTGGCTGTAGGGGATGTCGACCGGCTTGCGCAGGCGCGCGCGCAGTTCCTGCAGGCGCTGCTGGGCGCGGGCGTAGGCCTCGGGCTGGGCGGGATCGGCGTAGACGACCAGGTAGGTGCGCCCGGCCAGGTTGTCGACGATGACCAGCTCGTCGACGTGCAGCAGCATGATGTCGGGCGTGCCCTGGTCCATGCCGGCCGGGAAGGGCTTGACCGCCGGGCCCAGGCGCGGCTCGATGTGGCGCACGGTGTCGTAGCCGAAGTAGCCGGCCAGGCCGCCGGCGAAGCGCGGCATGCCGGGGCGCAGGGCCACCTTGAAGCGGGCCTGGTATTGCTCGATGAAGGCCAGCGGGTCGCCCTCGTGGGTCTCGACGACCTTGCCGTCGCGCAGGACTTCGGTCAGCCGGCCGTGGGCGCGGATGACGGTGCGCGAGGGCAGGCCGATGAAGGAGTAGCGGCCGAAGCGCTCGCCGCCCACCACCGATTCGAGCAGGCAGCTCATCTTGCCGCCCTGCGGGCCGGAGTGCGCGAGCTTCAGGTAGATGGCCAGCGGCGTGTCCAGGTCGGCGTAGGTTTCCGCCACCAGCGGGATGCGGTTGTAGCCTTGCGCGGCCAGGGCCTTGAATTCGATTTCTGTCATGACGGTCTCGGGTGTCGGTTGCGTCGCCGGGTCCGCATGCAAGAAAGCCCGGCCATTGCTGGTTCCGGGCTCGGTGTGGGATTCGACTGCCAGCGGCCTTGCGCGCGACACGCGCCGGCCGGGAGAGGGGTCACCGCCGCCCGGAAGACAAGCGCCACCAGCGCCAATCGGCGCCGGGCAGAGCCTGGATTCGGGCGGGAGCTGCTGACATGGGTGCGTGCCGGAAGCAGTTGCGGGTGACGGTGCTGCGGGCCTGTCAGGCGCGGGCGACCCAGTCGGCCGCGTCGGCAAGCGTGGCAACTATACCATCGACTTCCAGGGTGCGCACGTCCATCCCTTCGTTGTAGCCGTAGGGCACGGCCAGGACGCGGCAGCCGGCCGCGCGCGCGGCCTGGGCGTCGTTGAGCGAGTCGCCGATGGCCACGGTGCGCGCCGGCTCGGCCTGCAGCAGCGAGCAGGCGTGCAGCATGGGCTCGGGGTCGGGCTTCTTGCGCGCGCAGGTGTCGCCGCAGACCACCGCGTCGAAGAAGCCGGCCAGCCCCGTGCGCTGCAGCAGCGGCAGGGTGAATTCGGTGGGCTTGTTGGTGACCACGGCCAGCTTCAGGCCCTGGCCGCGCATGGCCTTCAGGCCGGGCAGCACGCCGTCGAAGATGACGGTGCGGTCGCCGTTGACCAGGTGGTAGTGGCGGTGGAAGGAGGCGCTGGCGTGCTCGTACTGCTGCGGGTCGGGCTCGGCCGCGTGCAGCGAGCCGGCCAGGGTGCGGCGCACGAGGTTGTCCACGCCCTTGCCGACGAAGGTGGCGATGACGTCCTCGCGCAGCGGCGGCATGCCCAGCTCGGTGCGCATGGCGTTGGCCGCCAGGGCCAGGTCGGGGACGGTGTCCAGCAGCGTGCCGTCCAGGTCGAGCAGGGCGGCTTGGAAATGGCTCATCGGGGGTTCCTTGCGGCGTCGTCGGCCGGGCGGCAGGCGCGGCCGGAATGGGTACAGGCGGCCGTGCGGGCAGAGCGCGGGATCAGGCGCACAGGCTGTCGCCCTTGAGGATTTCGCCGCGCATGGCGGCGATGACGGCGGCGTAGTCCGGCTGGCCGAAGATGGCCGAGCCCGCCACGAAGGCGTCGGCGCCGGCGGCGCGGATGGCGGCGATGTTGTCCACCTTGACCCCGCCGTCGACTTCCAGGTCCACCGGCTGGCCGCCCTCGGCCAGGTGGCGGTCGATGCGCGCGCGCGCGGCGCGCAGCTTGGGCAGGGCCGAGGGCAGGAAGCCCTGGCCGCCGAAGCCGGGGTTGACCGACATCAGCAGCACCAGGTCCAGCTTGTCCATGACGTGGTCCATCCAGTCCAGCGGCGTGGCCGGGTTGAACACCAGGCCGGCGCGGCAGCCGTGCTCGCGGATCAGCGACAGGGTGCGGTCGACGTGGCGCGAGGCCTCGGGGTGGAAGCTGATGATGTTCGCGCCGGCCTTGGCGAACTGCGGCACCAGCGCGTCGACCGGCTCGACCATCAGGTGCACGTCGATGGGCGCCTGCACGTGCGGGCGGATCGCCGCGCACACCATGGGCCCTATCGTCAGGTTGGGCACGTAGTGGTTGTCCATGACGTCGAAGTGGATCCAGTCGGCGCCGGCGTCGACGACCGAGCGGACTTCCTCGCCCAGGCGGGCGAAGTCGGCCGACAGGATGCTGGGGGCGATGCGGGCGGGGGGCAGGGCGGTGGTGGCGGGCATGGCGGGCGCGTTTCCGAGGATAATGTGGAATTATTGCAGTTCGGCGCCGCCGGCCGGCGCGCAGCCTCGCCGGGCCGGGCCGGCCGCCTTTCCAGGATCGCAATGTGAAGACGTATGACCTGACCGTGACCGTCGCCCCGCGCTTCGTGCCCGAGCAGTCCAACCCGGACGCGCAGCAATACGTGTTCGCGTACACCGTGCGCATCACCAACAGCGGCGAGCGTCCGGCCCAGGTCATCAGCCGCCACTGGGTCATCACCGACGGCAACCAGCGCATCCAGGAAGTGCGCGGCCTGGGCGTGGTGGGCCAGCAGCCGCTGCTCGCGCCCGGCGAGACCTTCGAATACACCAGCGGCTGTCCCCTGCCCACGCCCGTGGGGACGATGCGCGGCACGTATCATTGCGTGGGCGAGAACGGCATCCCCTTCGAAGTCCCCATATCCGAATTCGTGCTGGCCATGCCTCGCACGCTGCATTGATTCTCCGGCTTTGCTTCAATGAAGAGACGCTTCCTGTACCTGGCGCTGGCCGTTCTGGCGGGCGCCTGCACCACTGCGCCGGGGCCGCAGCCGCCCGCGCAGGCGCCCGGCGACACCGGCGCGCCGCCGTCCCCTGCGCCCGCGCCCGCCCCGGCCCAGGGCCCGCTGGTCGTGCCGCCGCTGGCGCAACTGCCCGACAGCCCGCCGCGCCAGCTGGCCGGGCGCTTTACCAGGGTGTCGTGGGACGCTCTGCCGGGCTGGCGCGACGATGACCTCGCCACCTTCTGGCCGGCCTTCATCGGCAATTGCCGGGGCCTGATGCGGCCCGTGTCCGGCTCGCTGGCCTCGCCCGCGCGCGCCGCGCCGCGCGCCTGGCAGCCCGTCTGCGCGGCCGCGGCCGACCCGGCGCAGGCGCCGGCCGCCGGCGACGCCGCGGCGATCCGGCGCTTCCTGCAGACCCACTTGCAGCCGTGGCGGCTGGCCGGGGCCGACGGCTCGCCGGCCAGCAACACCGTCACCGGCTACTACGAGCCGCTGGTGCGCGGCTCGCGCCGCCAGGGCGGGGCCTACCAGTGGCCGCTCTACGCCGTGCCGGACGACCTGCTCACCGTGGACCTGGGCAGCCTCTACCCGGAGCTGGCCGGCAAGCGCGTGCGCGGCAAGCTGGACGGGCGCCGCGTGGTGCCCTACGACACCCGCGCCGCGCTGGACGCGCCCGGCCGCCGGCCGCGCGCGCTGGTCTGGGTGGACGACCCGGTCGACGCCTTCTTCCTGCAGGTGCAGGGCTCGGGCCGGGTGCTGCTGACCGACGGGCCGGAGGCCGGCAGCACGGTTCGCATGGCCTACGCCGACCACAACGGCTGGCCCTACGCCTCGATCGGCCGCTGGCTGGCCGACCAGGGCGAGCTGCCGCTGGCGCAGGCGTCCATGCAGAACATCCGCCTGTGGGCGCAGCGCAATCCGCAGCGCGTGCCGGAAATGCTCAACGCCAACCCGGCCATGGTGTTCTTCCGCGAAGAGCCCATCGCCGATCCCGAGGCCGGGCCGCGCGGCGCCTACGGCGTGCCGCTGGCCAGCCAGCGCGCGATCGCCGTGGACGCGGGCTTCGTGCCGCTGGGCGCGCCGGTCTTCCTGGCCACGACCTGGCCGGCGTCGGACCGGCCGCTGAACCGGGTGGTGTTCGCGCAGGACACCGGCGCGGCGATCAAGGGCGCGGCGCGCGCCGACTTCTACTGGGGTTCGGGCGACCAGGCCGGCGCCATGGCCGGGCGCATGAAGCAGCGCGGCCAGATGTGGGTGCTCTGGCCGCGCCAGGCCGGCGCGCCGGCGGCAAGATAATGAAGGCGCCCGCCCCGCGCGGGCGCCAATCCTTGCCCCGGACGGGGCGCAGGGCCCGCGGCGCGGGTAGGGAGAGCGAATCATGAGCGGCATCGTCGTCTGCGGCACCGGCATCGTCGGCCTGGCCACCGCGCTGGCGCTGGCCCGCCGCGGCCAGCCGGTCAGCCTGCTGGGGCCGCGCGCGGCCGTGCCGCCTGCCGCGCGCGACGACTACTGCCCGCGCGTCTACGCCATATCCCCCGCCAGCCAGGCCTTCCTGTCCGGGCTGGGCGTGTGGGAATCGATGCCCGCCGAACGCATCGCCGCCGTGCAGGCCATGGATGTGCACGGCGACGGCGACGGCCGCGTCGACCTGCAGGCCTGGCAGGCCGCGCGCGCCGAGCTGGCCTGGATCGTCGAATCGTCCGAGATGGAGCGCGCGCTCGCCCAGGCCGTGCGCGTGATGGGCATCGCCTGGCAGGACGACCGCCTGGCCGGCTATGCCGGCGGCGTGCTGCACACCGAGGGCGGCGCGCGCCTGCATCCCTCGCTGGCGGTGGCCGCCGACGGCGCGGCCTCGCCGCTGCGCACGGCGGCGGGGCTGCCGGTCGAGTCGCGCTCCTACGGGGCCATCGGCCTGGTGGTGCACCTGGATGCCGGCCGGCCCCACGGCGGCACGGCCTTCCAGTGGTTCCGCGACGACGGCGTGCTGGGGCTGCTGCCCCTGCCCGACACGGCCGACGGCCCGCAGGTGTCCATGGTCTGGTCCATGAAGGAGACCCTGGCGCAGCAATTGCTGGCGCTGCCGGCGGACGAGCAGGGGCGGGCGCTGCGGCAGCGGCTCGCCGAGGCCACCGGCGGGCGCCTGGGCGAACTGCGCCCGCGCACGCCCATGCAAGGCTTTCCCCTGACCCTGAACACCACCCCCATGATCGGCCCCGGCCTGGCGCTGGTGGGCGACGCGGCGCACCGCCTGCACCCGCTGGCCGGCCAGGGACTGAACCTGGGCCTGGGCGACGCCCAGGATCTGGCCGAGGTGGTGGCCGGCCGCGAGCCCTGGCGCGAGCCGGGCGACCCGGCGCTGCTGCGCCGCTACCGTCGCCGGCGCGCCGAGCCGGTGCTGGCCATGCGCCTGGCCACCGACGGCTTGCACCGCCTGTTCGACAGCCGCGCGCCCGCCGCGGCCTGGCTGCGCAACGCCGGCATGCGCTGGGTGGAACGTTTGCCGCCGCTCAAGCGTCAATTGATCGCACGGGCATCGCTTTGAAGGAGACTCCCATCATGCATTCGGAACACAGGCCGGACCCGGGGCGCGGCACGGCCGGCCGCGCCGCGCCGCTTGCCGCGTCCGTCCTGGCCGCGGCGCTGCTGTTGCTGCTGGCCGGGGGCGCGCCTCCGGCGGCGGCCCAGGCGCAGGCCAAGAGCTACTCCACCACCGGGGCGGGCACGGACGGCGGCAAGGCCGCGGACGGCCAGGCCGTTCCCGCTACCGGGGCTTCGGCGGACGCCCGGCCTGCCGCCGGCGGCCAGGGCGGCGCGCCCGACCGCGTGGTGTCCACCCGCGACCCGTACCGCGACGATCCCGAGCTGCGCGCCGTGGGCGAGCGCTTCGCCACGCGCTTCGACGGCATGTCGGTGGTGGCCGTGCGGCGCACGCCCTTCGGCCTGTTCGAGGTGCAGGTCGGCATGGACCTGCTCTACACCGACGCCAATGTGTCCTACGTCATGGACGGCCGCCTGATCGACGCGGCCAGCCGGCGCGACCTGACGCGCGAGCGGCTGGAATCGGTCTCCGCCATCCCCTTCGACGAGCTGCCGCTGGACCTGGCCCTGAAGCAGGTGCGCGGCGACGGCAAGCGCCGCGTGGCCATCTTCGAGGACCCCAACTGCGGCTACTGCAAGCAGCTGCGCCACACCCTGGTGGACGTCGACAACGTCACGATCTACACCTTCCTGTATCCCATCCTGGCGCCCGATTCGCGCGACAAGGTGCGCGACGTGTGGTGCGCCGGCGACCCGCTCGCGACCTGGGACGCCTGGATGCTGGACGGGCGCACCCCGCCGCGGGCGGATTGCAGCGTGCCGGTGGACGAGATGCTCGCCCTGGGCCAGCGCCTGATGGTGCGCGGCACGCCCACGCTGCTGTTTCCCGACGGCTCGCGCGTGAGCGGGGCCATCCCGCTGGCGGCGCTGCAGGCGCGCCTGAAGTAGGCGGGGCGGAAGCAGGCGGGGCAGGCTCCGCCCTGTGATCACTATAGAAAACGCGCGGGCAGTTTAGTGATGGAAACCTGACCGCTGCGCGCGCGCAGGCCATGCCATCGCCGGGGCGGCACATCAGGTGTCGCCCCTTTTTCTTTTCATCCCGCCCGCGCCCGCCGGCCCCTTTCCTTACCCGTATTCAGTCAATATAGTGAAAATACCGAGCCATAAAATTTCAATATATTGTTGACTGGCGCCGGCCCCCTCGATAGGATATGCATCATTGCATAGGCGGCCGCGCGCTCCGGCAGGGGCGCGGCGTCCGGACCCGTGCCGTCCGACCGGCCGCGCCAAGCGGCCGACAACAAGGGGATTGGATAGCCATGTCCAAGGACTATTTCACGCCGGCGGAATTCGCCGAGCGCCAGCGCCGGGTGCGCGAAGTCATGCGCCGGAAGAACCTGGACCTGCTGCTGGTGATCTCGCCCATCCACATCAACTACCTGACCGGCGCGGCCGCCAAGGCCTACCAGGTGTTCCAGTGCCTGTTCTTCACGCTGGAGGACAAGCCGCCGACGCTGCTGCTGCGCATGAGCGACGTGGCCGAGATGATGGACCACAGCCTGGCCGGCGAGGTGCGCGGCTGGGGCGGGCGCCGCTACGAGGACCCGATCGACGCCTTCGCCGGCGTCATGGCCGAGAAGGGCTGGCTGCGCGCGCGCATCGGGCTGGAGATGCCGGCCTACTACCTGAGCGTGCACAACTACCTCAAGATGCGCGACGTGCTGCGCGAGGCCACGGTGCAGGACGAGACCGCGCTGGTCGAGAACCTCAAGCTGGTCAAGTCGCCCGCCGAGCTGGCCTACGTTCGCAAGGCCGCGGCGGTCGCCGACGCGGGGCTGGTGGCGATAGAGAAGACGCTCGCCCTGGGTGCGACCGAGCGCGAGGTGGCCGCCGAGGCGCACCGCGCCATGATGGCCGCCGGTGGCGACAGCCCGCCCAGCCCCATGAACTTCGTCTCGGGCGAGCGCACCTGCTACGCGCACGGCATGCCCTCGGACCGCGCGTTGCGCGCGGGCGATTTCATGCACATCGAGTTCGGCGGGCAGTACCGCCGCTATTGCTCCACCGTCGCGCGCCACTACGCCATGGGCGAGCCGTCGGCGCGCGCCCGGCAGCTGCACGACGTGACCCACCGGGCCTCGCAGGCCTGCATCGCCATGATGAAGGCCGGCGTGCGGGCCGAGGACGTGCACAAGACCGCCGTGGGCGTGATCCGCGAGGCCGGCCTGGAGCGCTACAACCTGCACACCACCGGCTACGGCATCGCGCCCGGCTTCCCGCCGTCCTGGGGGGAGTCGATCAACCTGTTCGACAAGAGCGAGTCCATCCTGGAAGCCGGCATGGTGCTGTCCATCGAGCCGCCCGTCTTCATCCGCGAGGAAGGCCTGGGCGCGCGCCTGATCGATTGCGTGATCGTGCACGAGGATCGCGCGGAAGTGCTGTCCGGCTATCCGGCCGACCTGGTGATCGTGGCCTGAGCACGGGCCGGCGCCTGCCCGCGCCGGCCGTTTCGCACCGGGGCATGCGCCCCAATACCGCACACGGAGAACCCATGAACGCAGCAGGAATGCTTTCCAGCAGGATCGCCCGGGCCGGCATCGCGGCCCTGGCAGGCGCGGCGCTGGCCGCCGCGGGCGCCGTCCAGGCGCAGACCATCGCCGAGCGCATCAAGGGCGGCCAGCCCGTGCTGCACGCGGTGTCCAACGACGCACCCTACGGCTTCGTCGGCAAGGACGGCAGGATCACCGGCATCGAAGTCGAGATCGTCTCGCGGGTGCTGAAGGAGATGGGCGGCAAGTCGGAAACGTCGGCCACCACCTTCGGCTCGCTGATCCCGGGCATCCAGGCCAGGCGATTCCAGGTCGCCTCGGGCGGCATCTACATCCGCCCCGAGCGCTGCAAGGTGGTGCGCTTCAGCCAGCCCAGCTTCATGATCGGCGTGGGCGCCTTCACCAAGAAGGGCGCGGCGGTCAAGGCCACCACGCTCAACGAGCTGGCGCAGTACAAGGACCTGAGGTTCGGCAAGCTGACCGGCGGCTTCGAGAGCGAGGCCTTCGGCGTGGCCGGCGGCGACAAGGGCCAGATCACCGACTTCAGCGACCGCACGGCCATGGCGGCCGCGGTCAAGGCCGGGCGCATCGACGTGGGCCTGATGACGGCGCTGGGCGCGGCCGCCGCGGTCAACAACGACGAGGGGCTGGAGCTGATCACGCCGCTGGCCCCGCCCATGCTCGACGGCAAGCCTTTCGTCTACTACGCCGGCCTGGCCTTCAGCAAGGAAGACGACGCCTTCGTCGACGAGTTCGACAAGCATATGACCGCCTTCGTGCAGTCGCCGGCCTACCGCGAGCTGCTGGCCGAGTACAAGGTGCCGGCCGACGTGATTCCGCCGGCCAGCGTCGACATCGAAGCCGTCTGCCGCGGCGAGAGGTAAGGCGATGCCGCTTGGCGCCCGCCGTGGCCGCGCGTCCGCCCATGCCCCCGCGGGGGCGGGGCGGGCGGCGCCCGGCCGGCCGGGGCGCGGCCGTCCGGAGCCCGCGCGGCCATGACGCAGCTCTGGGATACCCGCTGGGTGCTGCTGGCCGCCACGGGCGCCACGGCGCGCATCTTCCTGTATTCGGCCGTGCTGGCCCTGGCGTTGTCCTTCGTCGCCGGCGTGGCGCGCTCGGCCTCGCCGCGCTGGGTGCGCTGGGCGGCCCTGGTCTACGGCGAGCTGTTCCGCGGCGTGTCGCTGGTGGTGCAGCTGTTCTGGCTGTTCTTCGTGCTGCCGCTGCTGGGCGTGACGCTGTCGCCGCAGAGCGCGGCCATACTGGGGCTGGGGCTGTGCTTCGGCGCCTACGGCGCCGAGAGCGTGCGCGTCGCGCTGGCCGCGGTGCCGGCCGGCCAGCTGCAGGCCGCGCAGGCGCTGGGCCTGTCGCGCAGGCAGGCCTTCTTCAAGGTGGAGCTGCCGCAGGCGCTGCCGGTGATGCTGCCGCCGCTGGGCAACCTGATGGTCATGGCGCTGAAGGCGACCTCGGTCACCGCCATGATCACCGTGCCCGAGCTGACCTTCACCGCCAATGCGCTGACCGCCAACCTGGGCGCCAGCGCCGCGGTGTTCGCCTATGTGGGGCTGGCCTATTACGCGATGGCCAAGCTGGTGCTCTGGATTTCCCGCGGCCTGGAGCGGCGGGTGCGCATCGTCGGGCGCAGCGACGCCGGCGGGCAGGGGGGGCAGGGCCATGGAATTTGACTGGGCCTTCGCGTGGTCCGTGCTGCCCGAGCTGCTGCGCGCGAGCCAGGCCACCATCTTCATCACCGTGGCGGCATTCGCCTGCGCGTCGGTGGGCGGGCTGGCGGTGCTGGCGCTGCGTTCGAGCCGGCGGCGCATCGTCGCCGTGCCGACCGCGTGGATCGTGGACTTCATCCGCAGCACGCCGCTGCTGCTGCAGGTCTTCTTCGTCTATTACATCCTGCCCGGCTACGGGCTGACCCTGGGGCCGGTGCAGGCCGGCATCGCCACCCTGGCCGTGCACTACAGCTGCTACATGTCCGAGGCCTACCGCTCGGCGCTGGCCGCCGTGCCGCACGGCCAGTGGGAGGCCGCGCAGGCGCTGGGCCTGAAGCGCATGCAGGTGCTGCGCAAGGTGATCTGGCCGCAGATGTGCCCGGTGGTCGTGCCGGTGGGCGGCAGCCTGATGATCTACATGTTCAAGGACACGCCGGTGCTGGCCGCGGTCACCGTGCGCGAAGTGCTGCAGACCGCCTCGCGCATCGGCGCGGACAACTTCCGCTACCTGGAGCCGGTGACCATCGTCGGCGTGCTGTTCCTGGCGATGAGCCTGCTCGCCGCCTGGGCCACGCGCCGGCTGGAGCGCCGCTTCGCCTTCGCCGCCCGCAAGCCCTGACAGAGCCGAGAGAGATACGCCGATGTCCAAGCCCGCCCAGCGCGCCATCTCCATGCGCGCCATCCACAAGAGCTACGGCGACGTGCCGGTGCTGCACGGCATCGACCTGGAAGTGCGCGCCGGCGAGAAGGTCGTGATCTGCGGGCCGTCGGGTTCCGGCAAGTCGACCCTGATCCGCTGCATCAACCGCCTGGAGACCTTCCAGAGCGGCAGCATCGTCGTCAACGGCACCGAGCTGACCGACGACCCCGCGCATATCGCCGAGGTGCGGCGCGAGGTGGGCATGGTGTTCCAGAGCTTCAACCTGTTCCCGCACCTGACGGTGCTGGAGAACTGCACGCTGTCGCCGTGCTGCGTGCGCGGCCTGTCGCGCGAACAGGCCGAGGAGCGCGCCATGTGCTACCTGGCGCGGGTGCAGGTCGCCGAGCAGGCGCACAAGTATCCGCTGCAGCTGTCCGGCGGCCAGCAGCAGCGCGTGGCCATCGCCCGCGCCCTGTGCATGCAGCCGCGCATCATGCTGTTCGACGAGCCGACTTCGGCGCTGGACCCGGAAATGGTCAGCGAGGTGCTGGACACCATGATCTCGCTGGCCGCCGACGGCATGACCATGGTCTGCGTCACCCACGAGATGGGCTTCGCCCGCAAGGTGGCCGACCGCGTCGTCTTCATGGACCAGGGCCGCATCGTCGAGTCCGCGCCGCCGGAAGTGTTCTTCTCGCAGGCCGGCAGCGAAAGGACCCGGAAGTTCCTGGAAACCATCCTGCATTGATCCCTGCTTCGGCCGTGCGCCACGCGTCGTGCTCCATGCGTCGCGCGCCGATCCCGATCCCGATCCGATTTCGCCCCGCCCTGACCTGACCCGATTCCGTCCCGGAGTTCCCTCATGCCTGCCAACCAAGATTCCGCCGCCCCCGCGGCGCGCCCCGGCGGACGATCCGCCGCCACGCCCTTCTGGTGGGACGCCGCGCCGCCGCGCGACGCCGGGCCGGACGGCCCGCTGCCGCGCGAGGTCGACGCGCTGGTCGTCGGCGCCGGCTTCACCGGCCTGAGCGCGGCCCTGACCCTGCTGCGCGGTGGGCGCAGCGTGCTGGTGTGCGATCGCGGCGCGATCGGCGAGGGCGCGAGCTCGCGCAACGGCGGGCAGGTCGGGGCCAAGCTGCGCCCCGGCTTCGGCACGCTGATCGCCCGGTACGGCGAGGCCAAGGCCGTCGCCCTGGCGCGCGAGGGCATGCTGGCGCGCGCCTATATCGAGCAGGTGGTGCGCGAAGAGGAGATCGATTGCGATTTCACGCCGGCGCCGCGCTTCCAGGGCGCGCACCTGGCCCGCGACTACGACTACGTGACCAGGGCGGCCGAGCTGATGCGCGAGAAGCTGGACTTTCCCGCCGAGCCCGTGCCGCGCGGCGAGCAGCACCGCGTGATCGCCAGCGACGCCTACCAGGGCGGCGTGCTGGACCGGTCGACGGCGATGTTCCACCCGGGCAAGTTCGTCGACGGGCTGGGCCGGCGCGTGCAGGCCGAGGGCGGCCTGATCGCCTCGCGCACCGAGGTGCGCGCAGCCGCGCGCCAGCCCGCCGGCTTCCAGGTGGAGACCTCGCGCGGCGCCGTGCTGGCGCGCAACCTGGTGGTGGCCACCAACGGCTACAGCGGCAAGGCCTTTCCCTATTTCCGGCGCCGCATCGTGCCCATCGGCAGCTACATCATCGCCACCGCGCCGCAGCCGCGCGAGGCGATCGACGCGCTGATGCCGGGCTGCCGGCTGATGATCGACACCCGCAAGGCCGCGTCCTACATGCGCGTCTCGCCCGAAGGCGACCGCATCCTCTACGGCGGGCGCGTGGCCGCCCGCGACATCAGCCCGCAGGCGAGCGGGCCGCGCCTGAAGGCGGTGCTGGACCACATCTTCCCGCAGCTGCGCGGCGTGGGCTACAGCCATTCCTGGATGGGCTTCACCGGCTTCACCCTGGACGACCTGCCGCACATCGGCGAGCACGACGGCGTGCACTACGCCATGGGCTACTGCGGCACGTCGGGCACCTCGCTGGGCACCTACCTGGGGCACAAGGTGGGCCTGCGCGTGCTGGGCCGCGGCGATGCGTCGCGCACCGCCTTCGACGACCTGGAGTTCCCTTCGCATCCCCTGTATTCGGGCTCGCCCTGGTTCCTGAGCGCCATGGTGGCGTTCTACCGGCTGCGCGACCGGCTGGGAATATAGGGAGGGGGCCGCGGCGCCGCGCCGGGAGGCCGATGCGCCCGGCCGCCCAGCCCCGCGGCGAGGATCAGAAATGCGTCTGCCGGAAGGAGCCCATGATCCACAGCACGCTGGCGCCGCGGTCGGTGTCGTTGCGTATGCTGTGCGGGCGCGTGCTGTCGAACTGGAAGCTGTCGCCGGGGTAGAGCGTGACGTCGCGCGCATCGACCACCAGCTGCACCTGGCCTTCCAGCACCAGGCCGGCCTTCTGGCCCGGGCCGACCACCACGTCCTCGGGCGGCGCGTAGGGCGGGAAATGGATGATCATGAACTGCATGCCCTCCATGCCGGAAGGCGACAGCAGCTCCTTGAGCAGCGGCGCGCTGCCGACGTTGAAGCGCGGCCGGTCGGCGGCGCGGCGCACGAACTCGGCGCTGCCGGTTTCCTGCAGGGCCACGGCGCGGGTCGGGCCGGGCGTTTCGATCAGCGCGCTCAGGGGGATGTGCAGGGCCGTGCGCAGCCTGTCCAGGATCTTGATCGAGGGGTTGGCGGTGCCGCGCTCGATCTGGCTGATCATGCCGCCGGACACGCCGGCCAGCGCGGAAAGCTCTTTCATGGACAACCCGCGCGCCTTGCGCACGGTGCGCAGCATGGTGCCCACGGGCGGCGGCCGGCGGCCGGGCGCGGCGGCGTCCCCGGACCCGCCGGCGGCTTCTTCCAGGGATTGCCCGGCGTTGCGGACGGCTTCTTCGAGGGTCTTGTCGGTATCGCCGGAAACTTTCATCTTGGATGTCCATCGCAGAGGGGTCGGCCATGGCCGCCGCCGGGCGCTTGCGAGGTCGGCGTCCCGGCTTGACAGGCACGAACGGTATGATACAAGATACGCAAAATATTGAACATACGAATATTTCCTTGCCCGATCCCCGCACGCTCGACTACCTGCGCGCCCTGCTGGGCTTCGCCACGGTCACGCGCGGCCCCAACCTCGACCTGATCGACTGGGTGCGCGGGCAGCTCGACGCGCACGGTATCGCCGCCCGGGTCATCCGCGACGATACGGGCACCAAGGCGAACCTGCACGCCTGGGTCGGCCCGCAGGGTGTGCCGGGCATCATGCTGTCCGGCCACACCGACGTGGTGCCGGCCGAGGGCCAGGACTGGACCGTGCCGCCCCATGCCGCCACCGAGCGCGACGGCCGGGTCTACGGCCGCGGCGCGGCCGACATGAAGGGCTTCGTCGCCTGTGCCCTGGCGGCGCTGGTGCGGGCCCGCGGCCTGCCCCTGAAGCGGCCGCTGCACCTGGCGCTGTCCTACGACGAGGAAATCGGCTGCGTCGGCGTGCGGCGCATGCTGGACGCGCTGGCGGCCGCGCCGGTGCGGCCGTCGCTGTGCATCGTCGGCGAGCCCACCTCCATGGACGTGGCGCTGGGCCACAAGGGCAAGATGGCCCTGCGCGCGGTCTGCACCGGCCGCGCGGGCCATTCGGCGCTGGCCCCCAAGGCGCTGAGCGCCATCCACCTGGCCTGCGACTTCGTCGACGGCCTGCGCGGCATGCAGGCCGAGCTGCGGCAGGGCGGGGCGCAGGACGCCGATTACGAGATCCCCTATTCCACCGTGCACGTGGGCTGCATGCACGGCGGCACGGCGCTGAACATCGTGCCCGACCGCTGCACGCTGGACCTGGAGATCCGCCACCTGGCCGGCGACGACCCCGCCGGGCTGCTGGCGCGCCTGGCCGGCCACGCCGAGCGCATCGCCGCCGCGCAGCGCGAGCGCTTCCCCGAGGCCGGCATCGCGCTGGAGACCGTCAACGCCTATCCCGGGCTGGACACCCGTCCGGACGACGACGCGGTCGGCTTCGTGCAGGCGCTGCTGCCGCCGGGCGCGCGCCGCTTCAAGGTGGCCTTCGGCACCGAAGGCGGGCTGTTCCGCCAGGCGCTGGACGTGCCGGTGGTGGTGTGCGGGCCCGGCTCCATGGACCAGGGGCACAAGCCCGACGAATACGTCACGCTGGCCCAGTTGCGGGCCTGCGACGATTTCCTGGCGCGCCTGACGGCCACGCTCGCGGCCTGAGCCCCGGGGGCCGCGGGCCCGCGCGGGATCCGCGGCCGCCCGGCCGCGCCGCGCGGGTCTTCCCCGAGCCGCCAATCCCTTCCCCGATGCAATCCTTGATTGACATCATAATATTCATTCATTCAATATATTGAAAATACGGACCGGGCCCGCGGGATGCATCCCAGGCCTGCCGGCCTGCGCAATCCCGCCCAGGCGCTTCCATCAGACGACGACAGACGACTAGTTTCATGCGCGACAACTTCCTGTACATCGCCGGCGCCTGGCGCGGGGAAACCGGCCAATCCCACACCCAGGCGGACAGCCGCAGCGGCGCGCCCTTTTCCCGGACCTGGCTGGCCCGCCCCGGCGACGTGGACGACGCCCTGGCCGCGGCGGCGGCCGCCGCGCCGGCGGTCGAGGCCGCGCCGCGCCACGAGCGCGCGCGCTGGCTGGACGGGGCGGCCGACGCCCTGCAGGCGCGCGCCGAGGCCGTCGCGCGCCTGCTCGTGGCCGAATGCGCCAAGCCCCTGGCGACCTCCCGGCAGGAAGTGGCGCGGTCGGTGGAAACCCTGCGCGCCAGCGCCATGGAAGCCATGCGCCTGGCCGGCGAGGTCGTGCCCATGGACGCCAGCGTGCGCGGCGAGGGCAAGCTGGGCTTCGCCGTCCAGGTGCCGGTCGGCGTGGTGGCGGCGATCACGCCCTTCAACGCGCCGCTGAACCTGCTGTGCCACAAGCTGGGGCCGGCGCTGGCCGCGGGCAACGCGCTGGTGGTCAAGCCCGACCCCCGGGCGGCCTCGTGCGCCGCCGAGCTGCTGGACATCCTGGACGGCCTGGGCCTGCCCGCCGGCGCCGTCAACATGGTGCACGGCGGCCGCGAGGCGGGCGAGCAGCTGGTGGTCGACGCCCGGGTGGACCTGGTGTCCTTCACCGGCGGGCGGCAGGCGGCGCACCGCATCGTCGGCCTGGCCGGCCTGAAGCGCGTGCTGCTGGAGCTGGGCGGCAACGCCGGCAACATCGTGTGCGCCGACGCCGACCTGGACCTGGCCAGCCGCGAGCTGGCGCGCGGCGCCTTCACCCACGCCGGGCAGAGCTGCATAGGCGTACAGCGCATCTACGTCGAGCAGGCCGCCTACGACGCCTTCATGGAGCGCTTCCTGAGCGAGGTGCGCGGCCTGGCCGTGGGCGATCCCGGCGACGCCGCCACGGAGGTCGGCCCGATGATCGACGCCGCCGCGGCCGAGCGCCTGCTGGGCTGGATAGGCGAGGCCGTCGGGCAGGGCGCCGTGGTGCATTGCGGCGGCCAGGCGCGCGGCCCGCTGCTGGAGCCCACCGTGATCGGCGGCGTCAGCCGCGCCATGCGCGTGGTGTGCGAGGAAGCGTTCGGCCCGGTGGTCACCGTGGCGCAGGTGCCCGACCTGGAGACGGCGGTGGCGGCCGTCAACGACTCGCGCTACGGCCTGCAGGCCGGCGTTTTCACGGCCTCGCTGGCCAACAGCCTGTATTGCGCGCGCCGGCTGAAGGTGGGCGGCGTGGTGGTCAACGGCACGTCCAACTACCGCGTCGACCACCAGCCCTACGGCGGGGTCAAGGAAAGCGGCGTCGGCCGCGAAGGCCCGGCCTACGCGGTGCGGGCCATGTCGGAGACGCGCATGGTCGTCTTCCAGTAGCGCGCGTCGCCCGGCTGCCGGGCGCGCGTGATATCGTCACGGCGACAGTCATGGCCGAGGGGCCTGGACCGGACCGGAGACGACCCAGAAATGAAGATTGCCGTACTGGACGACTATTTCAACATCGCGCGCGAACTGGCCGACTGGGGCTCGCTGGGCGAGCAGGCCCAGCTCACCGTCTTCCAGGCCCATCATGCCGACCTGCCCGCCCGCGCCGCGGCGCTGGAGCCCTTCGACGTCGTCGTCGCCATGCGCGAGCGCACGCCCTTCCCGGCCGCGCTGATCGAAAAGCTGCCCAATCTGCGCCTGCTGGTCACCACCGGCATGCGCAACAATTCCATCGACATGCAGGCCTGCCGCGAGCGCGGCATCACGGTGTGCGGCGCGCCCGGCTGCCCGGAGGGCGCGGGCGCCACCACCGAGCTGGCGTGGGCGCTGATCCTGGCGCTGTCCAAGCGCCTGCCGCACGAGCAGAGCGCCATGCGCGCCGGCCTGTGGCAGACCGGCATGCCCGTCCTGCTGGCGGGCAAGCGCCTGGGCCTGGTGGGCCTGGGCAACCTGGGCCAGCGCGCCGCCGCGGTGGGGCAGGCGCTGGGCATGGAAGCGCAGGCCTGGAGCCCCAACCTGACCGACGAGCGCGCCGCCCAGGCCGGCGTGCGCAAGGTGGGCAAGGACGAGCTGTTCTCCACCTCCGACGTGATCAGCGTGCACCTGGTGCTCAGCGAGCGCACCGCCGGCGTGGTCGACGCGGCGGCCATCGCGGCCATGAAGCCGCAGGCCCTCTTCGTCAACACCTCGCGCGCCGGCCTGGTCGACCACGCGGCGCTGGTCCGGGCGCTGAAGGAAGGCCGCATCGCCGGCGCCGGGCTGGACGTCTTCCCGACCGAGCCGCTGCCGGCCGACGACGAGGTGCGCAGCCTGCCCAACGTGGTGCTCACCCCGCACCTGGGCTACGTCTCGCACGAGAACTTCCGCGACTTCTACCGCAACGCCGTCCAGGCCATCGCCGCCTGGGCCGCGGGCAAGCCCGTGCGCGTGCTGAACGAGTCCTGATGCCGCATACCCGCCCCGACGCAAGGTAGGCCGCCGCCATGTCGCCCGTCTTCCCCGCCCACCTGATCGCCCGCTGGCTGCTGGTGCTGGTGCTGGTCGCGGGCGTGTACTTCTTCCGGGGCTTCCTGGTGCCGGTGCTGGCCGCGCTCATCATCGGGCTGGCGAGCTGGCCGCTGTACCAGCGCTGGCACCGCATCTGCGGCGGGCGCGACGTGCTGGCCGCGGCCACGGCCATGGTGATCCTGATCGGCGTGCTGATCGTGCCGCTGTCCATGGCGCTGTCCTACGCCGTCAAGGAGGCCAGCAGCTTCGTGGGCTGGGCGCTGGCGGCCAACCGCAACGGCCTGCCCGTGCCGGGCTGGATCACGTCGCTGCCCGGGGTGGGGCCGCGGCTGGGCGAGTACTGGACGGAATACCTGGGCGAGCCGCACGCCCTGGGCGCCTATATAGAGGCGATCAGCGGCCAGCACCTGGGCAACATCTACCGCATGGTGCTGTCGGCCACGGGCAACGTCTTCCACCTGCTGCTGACCCTGCTCTTCATGCTGATCACGCTGTTCTTCGTCTACAAGGACGGCGAGCGCATGGTGGCGCAGCTGGACCTGCTGGGCGAGCGCATCCTGCCGGCGCGCTGGCAGCGCGTCTCGCGCGTGGTGCCGGCCACCATCAGCGCCACCGTCACTGGCATGGGCCTGATCGCGCTGGGCGAGGGCGTCATCCTGGGCCTGGCCTACTGGATCGCGGGCGTGCCCTCGCCGGTGCTGCTGGGCGTGGTGACCGGCTTCATGGCGCTGGTGCCGGGCGGCGCGCCGCTGGCTTTCACGCTGGTCTCGCTCTACCTGGTCGGCTCGGGCAAGATGGTCGCCGGCCTGGCCCTGTTCGCCTGGGGCACGGTCGAGCTCTTCATCGTCGACAAGACCTTGCGGCCGCGCCTGGTGGGCGGGCCGATCAAGCTGCCTTTCCTGCCGACCTTCTTCGGGCTGGTGGGCGGGGTCACGACCATGGGCCTGGTGGGCCTGTTCATCGGTCCGGTGCTGATGGCGCTGCTGGTGGCCGTGTGGCGCGAGTGGGTGCGCGACGTCGAGCGCGGCCGCGAGGCCGCGCGCGTGCCGGCCAGGCCGGAACACCGCATCTAGCGCGCCGCCCCGCCCGGCGCGCCCGAGCGCGTGCCGGGCGGGGCGGCGCACATCCAACGAGGAGCAGAGGCAATGAAGCAGAAGGACCTGACCATACTGGTGACCGGGGCCACCGCCGGATTCGGCACGGCCATCGCGCGCCGCTTCGTCGGCGACGGGCACCGCGTGATCGCCCTGGGCCGGCGCGCCGACCGGCTCGACGCGCTGCGCAAGGAATGCGGCGAGCGCCTGGCCGCGGTGCAGCTGGACGTCTGCGACGCGGCCGCCGTGGCCGCGCTGCCCGGCTCGCTGCCCGTGGGCTTCCGGGAGGTCGACGTGCTGGTCAACAACGCCGGCCTGGCGCTGGGCCTGGACCCGGCCCAGCGCGCCAACCTGGACGACTGGGAGCAGATGATCGCCACCAACGTGGTCGGCCTGACCCGCATGACGCGCGCCCTGCTGCCCGGCATGGTCGAGCGCGGCCGCGGCCACGTGGTCAACATCGGCTCGGTGGCGGGCACCTACCCCTACCCGGGCGGCAACGTCTACGGCGCGACCAAGGCCTACGTACGCCAGTTCAGCCTGAACCTGCGCTCCGACCTGGCCGGCACGCCGGTGCGGGTGACCAACGTCGAGCCGGGCATGGTGGGCGGCACCGAGTTCAGCCAGGTGCGCTTCAAGGGCGACGCCGAGCGCGCCGGCAAGCGCTACGTGGGCGTGCAGAGCCTGACGGCCGACGACATGGCCGAGACCGTCGCCTGGGTGGTGGGCCTGCCCGCGCACATGAACGTCAATACGATAGAGATCATGCCGGTGTCGCAGACTTTCTCGGCGCTGGCGATCAACAAAGGATAAGGAACGGGCCGCCGCGGCGGCCCGTTCCGGCCTGCCTCAACCTTCTTCGACGAAGGTCTCTTCGCGCTTCTTGCGGATCGACGGCAGGGCCACGATCACCACCAGGATCAGCGCGGCGGCCAGCAGCGAGGCCGACAGCGGACGCTCGACGAAGGTGGTGTATTCCCCGCGCGACAGCAGCAGCGCGCGGCGGAAGTTCTCTTCCATCATCGGCCCCAGCACCAGACCCAGCAGCAGGGGAGCCCCTTCGCACTTGAGCTTGGCCCAGACGTAGCCCACCACGCCGAAGATCGCGGTCGTGTAGATGTCGAAGGTGTTGTAGTTCAACGAATACACGCCGATGGTGCAGAACACCAGGATGGCCGGATACAGGATGCGGTAGGGCACCTTCAGCAGCTTGATCCAGATGCCGATCAGCGGCAGGTTGAGCACCACCAGCATCAGGTTGCCGATCCACATGGAGGCGATCAGGCCCCAGAAGAGCTCCGGGTGGCTGCTCATGACCTGCGGGCCGGGCTGGATGTTGTGGATGGTCATGGCCCCGA
>Ga0182738_1000843_pt1 | contig 40741 bp, 38 predicted proteins | sample eDN5th30CBELigMG_FD_128876 | JGI IMG/M metagenome (GOLD analysis project Ga0182738, IMG submission 128876) | Enriched Miracle-Growth compost microbial communities from Emeryville, California, USA - eDNA 5th pass 30_C BE-Lig MG (version 2)... ...
ACGAGCAATGTCACTTCAACTCCGCTCAGTGACCGGGATGATTTTCCCGCAACGGCGCTTGACGTCGGTTGCGGCAGCGGTATTTTAAGCATTGCGTTAGCCAAATTAGCGGCGCAAGATAATCATCAAATAGCAATCACTGCCAGCGATTTGGATCCGTGGTGTGTTGCCGCAACCCGCGAAAATGCGAAGCAGAATGACGTGGAAATCGAAGTCATCGAAGCTGCTGGATTAGATTGGTGCAAAAGTACTTTTGATCTGGTGCTGGCCAATTTGATGAGCGATGTTCTAATTCCGCTGGCGCCGGATTTTGCCAAAGTGACGCATTCCAAAAGTACTTTAATCGTGTCAGGAATTTCGTTGCCACGCGTGAACGATGTGGAATCGGCATTACATCAAGCAGGTTTTGTGACGCGCGAAAAACGAGTAGGGCAAGGCGAATGCCGTGATGGAGAAATCGAAGAATGGGCGGCGTTGGTTTTGGGGAAATAAGCAAAGAGTATTTGGTTCATACGCAGAATTCGTGCGGTTGCTAAATATACAATAAATCCATCGTCATTCCCGCGAATGCGGGAATCCAGTTGTCTACGAGATCGTAAAAGTACTTTCCTTACATTCTGTTTTCTGGATTCCCGCATTCGCGGGAATGACGCACAAATTCTAAACAAAAGTACTTTTTAATCTCAATACACATCCCGTTGATACCGCTTATTTTTCACCAGACTCTGAATATACGCTTTCGCCCCGGCCTGACTCATGCCGCCTTGCTCGCAGGCGATTTGATGGAGCGTGGCATCCACGTCTTTGGCCATGCGTTTGGCGTCGCCGCAGACGTAGAAATGAGCGCCGTCTTCCAGCCAGTTCCATAATCTTTCCGCGTTATCCAACATGCGCGTCTGCACGTAAATTTTTTCTTCCTGATCGCGGGAGAAGGCGATGTCGAGATGCGTCAGCAAACCTTCCCGGAGATATTTTTCCAGTTCGTCCTGATACAGAAAATCACAATGCCGCCGCTGGTCGCCGAAGAATAGCCAGTTTTTTCCGGTGGCGCCGGTTGCCTGGCGTTCCTGCAAAAAGGCGCGGAAGGGAGCGATGCCGGTTCCGGGGCCGACCATAATCACCGGTGCGTGACCGTCCTCGGGCAGGCGGAAGCCGGGCGAGGGATGCACGAAGATACTGACGCGATGGCCGGGTGTCATGTCGATGCGCTCGGCGATAAACGTGGATGCCACGCCTTTGCGCGCGCGTTCGTTGGCGTGATAGCGTACGACGCCGATTGTCAGATGCACTTCCTCTGGAAAAGCTTTTTGCGAGGAAGCGATTGAATAGAGGCGCGGTTGCAACGGCATCAGCGACGCGATGATTTCGACGGGCGCGGCGTTGGCGGAAGGGAAATGGCGCAGAACATCCAGCACGTCGCGCAGGGGAAGCCAGTCTTCGGCATCATCTTCGGCCAGTTCCGACAGGCTCGCCGCTTCGTTTTCATCGTGGGCGGTTTTGGCCAGCAGTTGCAGAAGTTCTTCGCTGACGCGCGTGATGTCGTAACCTTTTTGCAAGGCGATGCGCGCCGGCACCACGCGGCTTTCGGGCGTCACGACGGGTTCCTCGCCCGTGATTCCCAGCACTTCGAGAATGCTCTCCACTAACTCGTGGTCGTTTTCGGGATAAATGCCCAGCGCATCGCCCGCCTCATAAGTTAGGCCGCTTCCCGCCAAATCGAAGGCAACGGTGCGCACGTCTTTTTCCGATTCTTCGCCGTTCAGCGGACGCACGTAAAGCACGCGCGACGGGAACGGATCATCGCGGTTATACACCGGCGTTTCGTTTTGTGTATCTGGCGCGGGCGGTTCTAATGCCGGCTGCGGAGCGGCGTTTGGCGCGGCGCCCAATCCGAAAGTGGCGGAAAGAAGGTCGTCGAGCCAGGCGCGTTGTTGCGGAGAAAACGGGGCATCTTCAGGTAAAAGGCGAGGCATAATTGGGGTGTGGTGAATGGTGTTGTGTAAACAAAAAGTCCGTCATCCTGAGGGAGCCGGTAGGCGACCGAAGGATCCCCCCAAGGTTTCGACGGCGTAATCCCGGGGGATCCTTCAGTCGCTTGAAGCTCCTTCAGGATGACGTTGTTGTTAATAACCTCACACTGACGCCATCAGCTCCTTCAATTTGGTGGCGGTTTCCTTGCCGCCGGGCGCGCATTTTTTGAGGCTCTTCTCTTCGCCGCTGGCAATGGCCGCCGCATAGGTTTTGCACTGATAGCCGCATTGCCCGCAATCGAGCTGTGCCATCGCCGCCATCAGTTGCAGCTTCAGCGGTTTGCCCTGTGCCAATTCCATCCGCTCCTCAAGAGGCAGGCCGGGATCATGCCATAAAGTACTTTCGTCTGTGTCCGGTTCGCTTGGCGCGGCGTCCACTTTTGCCGCCTGCGCGACAGCGCCATCCGCCCCCAACAGCCCGGCGAAAAATCCGTTGAGATAGGCGCGCTGTTCGGGCGTAAATGGTGCGCTGGAAGGTAAAACGGGAATAGCCATTTTCATTATCAGCCGGCAAGTGCGGGCTGGCGTTCGCTCATCTCCTTGATCTGTTTCGGCGAATAACGGCTTGTCCATCGGGCAAATGATTCGCCGCCGTCGCGATGTTCCAGATAGGCCGTCAGCATCGCTTCCACAACGCGCGGCGCATCAGGTGCGGTGATGTCGCGGAAAATTTCGCGGCCAAGTGCGGCAGCTTCGCCATAGCCGCCGCCGGCCAGAATATGATAACCGTCCACCATATCATCGCCCGCTTCCACTTTGGCTCCGATCAATCCAATATCGCCGATGTAATGTTGCGCGCAGGAGTGCACGCAACCGGTGATATGGATGTTGACCGGCGGGTCGAGTTGCAAGCGATTCTCCAGGCGCGCCACGATGTCTCTGGCGCTTTGCTTGGTGTTGGAAAGCGCGAACTTGCAGCCGGCATTGCCGGTGCAGGCGATCAGGTTGGCGCGCAGATCAGTGCCCTTCCAACCCAGCCCTGTATCTTCCAATTTCCGTTGCACCGTTTGCAGATCGCCATTGCGCACATCGGGGAGTAGCAGGTTTTGCCACACCGTCAAGCGCAATTCGCCGCTGCCATAATGATCGGCCAGATCGGCCAGCGCCAACATCTGCTCCGGCTCCAGCCGTCCCGCCATCTGCGCGACTCCGATATAGGAAAAGCCTTCCTGCTTTTGCGGATGCACGCCAACATGCGCATTGCGCACGGCTTCGGGACGCGGCTCGCATTCTTCCCGAGGAAAACGCAGCGGCTCAAAAGACAGGTGTTTTTTTGCCGCATCCAAAACGCCGTCAAGCCCCATGCGGTCCAACACATATTTGAAACGTGCTTTTTGACGGTCGTTGCGGTCGCCTTCGTCATGAAACACGCGCACAATGGCGGCGGCCATGGGGATGCATTCTTCGGGCAATAGTAAAATCCCGGCGTCCCGCGCAAAATCCCGATGGCCGGTAATGCCGCCCAGCAGGAGGCAAAAATAAACGCCCGCGGACGCTTTTATTTTCACCAACGCGCACGGCCTGAAACCCGATATCGTTGGTATCTTCCAGCGTATGAACCGCGCCGCCGCCATCGAAGGAGATGTTGAATTTGCGCGGCAGGCCATACATGTCGCGGTGGTTCTGAATGTAATGATGCATGGCTCTGGCGAGCGGGCGCGTGTCGATGAGTTCCCTCGCATCGATCCCGGCGGTGGCGCTGCCCGTGACATTGCGGATGTTATCCGCGCCCGCGCCCTTGTTCACAATGCCGGCATCATACAACGCCATCAACACATTGGCGGCATTTGCCGCGCTGATTTCGCGGATTTGCAAATTGGCGCGCGTGGTCACGTGGGCATCGTTGCCGCCATAAATTTGCGCCAGCCGCGCAACCGCGCGCATTTGCGCCGCCGTGATAATGCCGCCAGCAAACCGCAAGCGGCACATATAAGAATTCTGCGCCGGCGCCACATGAAAAAGGCCGAAGGATTTGAACGCCAGCACATCATCGCCCTTGGGAAACCGCCCCTCCGCGGCGTGCTGGATGATGTCGTCCCAGCGGTCGAGAGGATGCTTTGTTTCGGGGACGTTTGGCTGCGCATTAATAGTGCCGTTTGTCAAAGATAAACCAGGCAGCCCCTGGTTGGCACGCGCCAGATTGGCGCCATTCATGAAACCCTGCAAATACAACTTCTGTTCTTCGGAGAACTCTTCAGTGTTCATGGTCACAGATGTGTTTCAAAGAAGTAAAAATTGATGTCTGAATGTACGTATAATCAATGGTAATAAAAAGTACTTTTGCAATACTTGGGGAAGGACTATATCAGAATGAGATGAGTATAAAAGTATTTTTGTGCTCATATGAATAATAGCAAATAAGGGTTATTCCGGTTAACTTGGCCAGACATCTTCTTTTATTTCTGCTCTGGTTTCTTTACGGACTCATCTTGATTCTGGTAAAAGTACTTTTAACGAAAGATTACGAGATGGCCAGTGCCCATGGAACTGACAGATAATGCAGGAATCGAAAAATGTGCTTTTGGGCTTGTAATGTATTCATTTATTAGCCTTTTCCTTACGGCGCTCCTAATGTCGCAGCCCCCTGATTTAAGAAGCCAGCTGATCATTATTCCATTAGTATTGCCTTGTGTTTTGGGAGGTATCGCATTTTTATTCCTGGGAACAAAGTTTCGTTCAGCGATCTATTTGTGTGTCGGAGCGTCTGTGCTACTTCCTGTGGCATTTTTGGGGCCAATGCAGTTACAGAGAACACTACCCGGATTATTTTTATTCGTCTTTCTCTGCATATTAACGATTAGGTGCGGCATAACAAAGGAGCAAAAACTGCATATGGAAAAAGGGGCAAATTATTTGGCCACTTTTACATTACTTGCGCCGTTATTTACCTATGGTCTCTATCTATTTGCGAGGTCCGCGCCAGTGGAGGCATCATGGCGACTTTTTCCGTCGCATCAATTAATGTGGCTGGCTGCATTGAGTGCGGTGGGCGGCATCGTTTATTTATTCCTGGGAGCAAAGCATCGGTCGTTCAAATATGCGAGTATGGGATTAGCGACAGCATATATCGCATTTATTCATTTTGCGTTTACATTAGGTTTGGCTTTCAGTTTTATGGACTAAAAAGTACTTTTAACGTTATATTAAATAACTCCAATGCCCAGAATTCTCTTACATTATGAAGCTGCCGAAGCGGCGGCGGCCGAGCAGGAATTTGAACTTGATTATGAAACCGCCAAAAAGATCACGCGCGTCTTGCGCATGAACGAAGGCGAGACATTCGTGGGGTTTGATGGCCGTGGCAAAGAATGGGATTGCGCCATCGTTTCCACGCGCGGGCAGGGCAAGCGGCCCTACGTGCGTGCTGTGGCGTTGCAGGCGCGCGCGGCACAGGCGCCATTGCCATTATATTTGTGTGTGGCGCAGGCATTGCCCAAGGGCGAGAAAATCGATTTCGTGTTGCAGAAAGGCACGGAACTGGGCGTTGCTGAATTCTGGCCTTTTGAGGCCGGGCGCAGCGTGGCGCGTTTGTTTGTCGAAGAAGAAAATGAGCGCGCAGTGGCGCGCGCGCGGCGCTGGCGTAAAATCGTGGAAAGCGCCTCCGCGCAATGCGGCCGCGCCGATGTGCCGGAAGTGCGCGCGGCGGCGGATTTTGCCACCGTGGCCAGCGAAGCGGTCAGCGCGGGACGGTGTTTCATGCTGGATGAAGCCAAAGATGCCAAACCATTGCGGCAGGTTTTAGAAGAAGCGCCCTTGGAGCGCGCGGATGGAATCGAATTTGCATCAGATGCGCCACAGGTCATTTTGCTGATTGGCCCGGAAGGTGGCTGGACGGCCGAAGAGCGCGACTGGGCACAGCGTTATGGTGTGGAATCGGTCAGCCTGGGATCACGCATTTTGCGCACTGAAACAGCCGCCCTGGTGGCCGCCAGCGTTTTATTGTGGGAAAGTGGGGGATTGTCATAAGCGGGTTATTTATTGACATTTGTGTCATTTCAGACTAAAATGCTTGGCACTGAATTTGTTATCATTAGGCATACAAAGACAACTTTGTCTGGCAACTTATTATCATAGACGGGATTTAGGTGTTGGGGAGGATAAGAGTGAAGGAATTAAAAATTGAACACATCACATCAACAGTAGCAGACCGAGAAGTCCAAATCCTGCGCCTTGAAGGGTATGTGGATGCACACACCTTTACCGAGTTTGAGGAAGAACTTACCAAACTCGTGGAAGCCGGGCACCACAATCTTCTGCTGGATCTGGAGAAGTTGACTTATATCAATTCTACCGGTCTGGGATTGCTCATGGCGACGTTCCGCCAGGTGCGGCAACACAACGGCGATCTGGTCATCGCCAAGATGAGCGATAAAATTACCAACATCTTCAATCTGTTGGGCTTTTCTCGATTGATCAGCACTTATCCCACAGAAGAAGAAGCGCTGCAGAAATTCGCCCAGGCATAGCAGTTACTATCACCTGTAAATCGGGCTTTGAGATCGGGTAATGTAGCATGAGAAACGGCGGGAGATCACGTGGGGGAACATTCAGAACAATTCGGGAGAGGCACCAACGCAGCGGCGGGCCAAAACGCGCGCTGGAATCTGGTTGTGCCGGGCACAGCGCAGTCGCTTCCACAAATTCGTGATCTCGTCGCTCATATCACCGAATGCGCCCGCTTTGATCCCGAATTAAGCGGCAAAATTGAGATGGCCGTGGATGAAGCCTGCACCAACATCGTCGAACACGCTTATCGTGATCAAAAGCCGCCCGGTGAAATCGAACTGCGCGCGCAGGCTTTCGATGACCGCCTCGAAATCAGCATCGTCGATCACTCCCATACCGATTTTCCTGTGGACGCCAAGCCGCAGATGGAAATCGACGAATACATCTCCTCCGAACAACGACGCGGCATGGGCCTCTTCATCATTCACAGCTTCATGGACGACGTGCGCCACCGCTATGTGGCCGGACATGGTAATGAGTTGCTGCTGGTGAAATATATCGCGTAAGATACATTCTCCGCTGCGGTAAAAGTACTTTTACCGCCCTCACTCTTTGGCATAATGCTAAAAAGCATAGAGAAAACCGGCTTTGCCATTCATAGAGATATTCTCAACGAACACCAGCTCCAGGACTTATTGGCTTCATTGCAACTGGAAGAACATTCTGGCACGCGCGCGCGGCACGGTTCCATTTATGCGGCGCGCAATTTGTTGCAATTGCCACAAATCCGGCAGTTGGTGCAAACTCCAGAAATACGCCAATTAGTGGAGCCATTGCTGGGTAAAAATGCTTTTGCGGTGCGCGGTATTTTGTTCGATAAAAACAGCGATGCCAATTGGAAAGTGATGTGGCATCAGGATATATCCATCGCCGTCCAGGAGAAAATCGATACAGCGGGATTTGGCCCGTGGTCGCAAAAAGCAGGCGTGACGCATGTGCAGCCGCCCGCGGAAGTTCTGGAGCGCATGCTGACCGTGCGCTTGCATCTGGATGATTGCCACGCGGACAATGGCCCCTTAAAAGTACTTTTGGGATCGCATCGGCATGGAAAACTGGATGCTTCCGCAATCGCTCAATGGCGTCAGCAGGTGGATGAAACGATCTGCGAGGTGCCGCGCGGCGGAGCTTTGTTGATGAAACCGTTACTGTTGCACGCCTCCGCGCCAGCCGCCACGCCCCAACACCGGCGCGTTATTCATCTCGATTTCGCCGCGCAGGACTTGCCTAATGGATTGCAATGGCATGAGCGCTGTTTGCTGTATCATTAAAAGCTGATTGGATTGTGTAAAAGTACTTTTTCGTGCCTGCTAATGAACTTCTCGTTCGTCATTCCGTCCCGTCCTGCGGCATAACGGGATGACAGAAGGCGGAATCCAGGAAACTCCTTCTCCCTTTGGGAGAAGGCTGGGATGAGGGTAAAAGTACTTTTTAATTCAAAAAAGACTCTGCGTTCCGCCGATGTGATCAGGCGGCACTTCGCCCAGATGTTTATAGGCCTGTGGCGTCAAACGCCGTCCCTGTGGCGTGCGGGCCAGAAATCCCAACTTCAATAAATAGGGCTCCACCACATCCGAAAGCGTGTCTTCTTCCTCGTTGAGCGTGGCCGCCAGTGCCGCCATTCCCACCGGGCCGCCGCGATAGACATCCAGGATAACGCGCAATAAACGATGATCTAATTTATCGAGGCCGAGGCCGTCAATGCCTTCCAGTTGCAATGCTTGATCGGCTACATCGCTGGTGATGACGCCATCGGCGCGCACCTGCGCATAATCGCGGACACGCGCCAATAAGCGATTGGCAATGCGCGGAGTGCCACGCGCGCGCCGCGCCAATTCGCGCGCGCCATCCGGTTCCAGATGCGTTTCCAGAATCCTCGCGCTACGCTGTGTGATTTCTATTAAATCTTCTTCGCTATAAAAATCAAAATGCTGCTGAATGCCAAATCGATCGCGCAACGGACGGCTCAACAGCGCCGGCCGCGTGGTGGCGCCGATCAGCGTGAACTGCTGCAATTTCATCGGCAGCGGCTTTGAATATAGACCTTTATCCAGCGTGAAATTCACCATGTAATCTTCCATCGCGGAATAGAGAAATTCCTCCACCACGCGCGGCAGGCGGTGAATTTCATCGATGAAAATAATATCGCCTTCATTGGCGTTCAACAAAAATCCCATCAAATCCGCGGGGCGTTCCAGAGCCGGCCCGCTGGTGAGGGCGATTTCGCGGTGCATTTCTTCGGCGATGATATAGGCCAGCGTGGTTTTGCCCAATCCTGGCGGGCCGTGCAACAGCAGATGATCCAATTTTTCGCCGCGCCCTTTGGCGGCGGCAATGGCGATGCTGAGCCGTTCAATAGTGCCGCGTTGGCCGATATATTCATCGATGCGCCGCGGGCGCAACCCCCAGTTCATCTCATCGTCATCGGTGGCTTGCGGAGAAAGTAGGCGTTCGTTGTCCATTCCATAGATATTTTACCGGATTCGGTAGATGAAAGTACTTTATGTTTGACGGCATGCAGGGATTACATAAAACTATAAGTACTTTTTATGACAACAACATTTCGATGGGGTTTGGTGGGATATGGGGATTTATCCGAAAAACGTCTGGCGGCGGCGTTGCGCGATAATTCCAAAAGTACTTTAACGGGCGTTTGGGGACGCCAATTCGCTCGCACTAAAGACTTTGCGGCGCGGCATCAAATTCCCGGCGCTTATCAATTGCTGGATGAATTATGGGATAGCGGTATTGACGGCGTTTATATTTGCACGCCAACTGCCTCGCATTACGAATATGCGATGGCGGCCATGCAGCGCGGCATTCATGTGATTGTTGACAAGCCAATGGCGGCCAGCAGCGAGGAATGCGAAAAGCTGGTGCAAGCGGCGCAGGATGCCGATGTCAAGCTTGCTGTCGCCTTCTATTTGCGCTTTCATCCCAAAATGCAGAAAGTCAGGGAATTGATCGCAGAGGGCGCGCTGGGAACGATCACCTGGGTGAATATTGTGTGCAGCGGCTGGTATAATCCGGGCGAAGATGATCCCAAATACTGGCGCGTGCAAAAACGTTTCAGCGGCGGCGGTGGCGCCTTATCGGATATTGGCGTGCATCGCTTTGATTTGCTGGAGTTTTGGCTGGGATCGGCACAGGCGCAGTGGGGCAGTGTGCAGCATCTGGTGCAACCTTATGAGGTGGAAGACGGATGCAGCGCTTTCTTGCAGCTTCCCGGTGGTGCGCCGGTGCATGCGCATTTCGCCTGGAATACCAAAGCGGGCATGGATCGTTTTGAGATTGTGGGCAGCGCCGGAAAAGTACTTTTGGAGCCGCTGCTTTCTCCCGAATTAATCCTGATTCGCAACGGCGAAAAGGAAGTATTGCAATTTGATGTTCCCCAGAATGCCTATTTCGCCATGGCGGAAGATTTCGTCGACGCGGTGCAACATGACCGTGCGCCACTATGCGATGGAACTTCGGGCATGCGCGCCAGCGTGCTGGTGGAAGATATTCTGAAAGCGGCACAATAAAAGTACTTTTAGAGGAATCCGTCATGAACAACCAGGAACAATTGCGGCTGATCAGTATTTTTCATTACATTGTGGGCGCGATGGAGGCGTGTTTTGGTTGCATGGGACTGATGCATTTATTTATCGGCATTTCTATGTTGATTTCGCCTGCGTCATGGGCTTCGGATGGCCCGCCTCCACCACCTTTTGCCGGCTGGTTTTTTGCGATTGCCGGCGGAGCGCTGATATTGGCAGGTCTAACCGCGGGAATCTTAACGGCCCTGTCCGGCAGATTCATCGCCAAAAGACGCCACCGCAATTTTAGCATTGTCATCGCCGCCATCATTTGTTTGTTCATGCCCTTCGGAACAGTGCTGGGCGTTTTCACGCTGGTGGCTTTAACGAAATCCGAGGTAATCGAGTTATACAAAAATCCCACGGAGCAAGCCGCGTTGGAAACGCGCTAAAAAGTACTTTTAATGGCTTCCAGCAAATGTTCTGTGGCGCGGGCGCGATGCGATAGTTTGGATTTTTCATCCGCTGGTAATTCCGCCATGGTTTTGCCGATGAATACGGCCGCTGCGCCGGTTTGCGCGGTCACTTCAAAAATGGGATCATAACCAAACCCGTTATCGCCGCGCGGGCTGACGGCGATGTTGCCTTCGCAAACGCCTTCGGTTTGGGTGAGATTCGCCGCGTTCCATGCCAGACATAACGCGCAACGGAAACGCGCGGTGCGGTTGGCAGGCGGCACATCCCGCAATCGCGCGAGCAGGGCAGCGCTGCGTTCCTGATCAGTGCCGGGATGCCAACGCGCGCTATGCAATCCAGGTTCGCCGTTGAGCGCATCGACTTCCAGCCCCGAATCATCGGCGAGGCAAGGCAGGCCGAGCTGCCGCGCACAATGCACGGCTTTGATGCGGGCATTTTCCTGCATCGTGGCGCCATCTTCGGGCGGCATTTCCAATGTGGGAAAATCAGCCAGTGATAAAATCTCACAGGGCAGCGAAGCCAGCAATTGCCGCATCTCGCGCAACTTGCCTGGATTGGTGGTAACTATCACAAGTTTCATCATTGATTAAAAGTACTTTTACGCCGCTTCCCACCAGTCCAGGGCAAACTGCGCCATCGCCTCATTGGCGCTAATGCGGATTTTGCGATAACGTTTTTTATTGGTGGTGATGACAATTTCGCCCGGGCGATTGAGATATACGCACCAGAATTGCCAGCGGCCATTGTGGGCAAAAGAACCGGCCAGAAAGACGCCCGGAATGGAAGTGCCGGGACAGCGCCAGCCTTTATAGCTTTCCGGATCGAGCTTGCCGGGCCGCCATTCGACTTTAGTGACTTCGTTGCGCTCGATAATTAATTTAGATTTCAATCCCCAGATGATTTCAAACCCCTGGAATTTCACGATCAGTTGATCTTGGTTGCTCAAAAGTTTCATAGCATACATTTTGCAGATTTTGCGCGGCGTCATTGCCCGTGACCTGACGATCAACGATACTGTTTGCCGGCAAAATGGCATTACTTAGTGTACAGAATTTGACATTCTCCATGGGCGAACCCGCGTTGCTGGATGATATCACCTTTCATCTGGAAGCGGGCGAATGCGTGGCTTTGGTGGGACGCAATGGCGCAGGCAAAAGTACTTTTATGCGCATTCTCAGCGGCGCCTTATCGCCACAGCGTGGCTCCGTCACCACGCAGAAGAATGCGCGCGTGGCTTATCTGCCGCAGGAAGTGCCGGTTGATTTGAGCGGCACGGTGTTCGATGTCACGCTTTCCGGTGCGCCGGAAGCGATTCCTGATTATCAGGTCAATGCCACGCTGACGCGGCTTGAGTTGGATGGAAATGCCGAATTTGCCTCACTTTCGGGCGGCATGAAACGCCGCGTTTTGCTGGCGCGCGCGCTGGTGACCGAGCCGGATGTGTTGTTGCTGGATGAACCGACTAATCACCTCGACATCGATTCTATCCGCTGGATGGAAGATTTTTTGCCGCGCGCCGCGAAGGCCATTTTGCTGGTGACGCATGATCGCATTTTCCTGCAAAAGCTGGCCACGCGCATTGTGGAAATCGATCGCGGTAAATTGGCTTCTTACGCCTGCAATTATCCCACCTATCTCGAACGCAAGGCGGCCGCCCTCGAAGCCGAAGCGGCGCAGCAGGCCAACTTCGATAAAAAGCTGGCTGAGGAAGAAGCATGGATCCGGCGCGGCGTGCAAGCGCGGCGCACGCGCGATGAAGGCCGCGTGCGCGCTTTGATGAAAATGCGCGAAGAACGCCGCGCCCGCCGTTCACAAACGGGCGCGGCAAAAATCGCGTTGCAGGAAACACAGCGTTCCGGGAAGCTGGTGCTGGAGGCGGAAAATATCGATTTCAGCTATGAAAGTACTTTTATCGTACATGATTTTTCCACCATCATTTTGCGCGGCGACAAAGTGGGCATCATCGGCGCCAACGGTTCGGGGAAGACAACATTATTGCAATTACTACTGGGAAAGTTGGCGCCACAAAACGGCGTCTTGCGGCAGGGAACGAGATTGGAGATTGCCTATTTCGATCAATTGCGCGCGCAGCTCGATGAAGAAAAAACGGTGTGGCAAAACGTGGCCGGGGAAAACCAAACCGTCACCATCAACGGCCAGCAGCGCCATATCATCGGCTATCTGGGCGAGTTTTTATTCAGCAAGGAACGCGCGCATACGCCGGTAAAAGTACTTTCAGGCGGCGAACGCAATCGATTGTTGCTGGCAAAACTATTCACACAGCCGGCGAATTTGTTGGTGATGGACGAACCGACCAATGATCTGGATATCGAAACGCTGGATTTGCTGGAAGAATTATTGCTGGATTTCAAAGGAACCTTGTTGCTGGTCAGTCATGACCGCGCTTTTCTGAACAATGTTGTCACCAGCGTCATCGCGCCGTGCGGCGACGGCACCTGGGATGAATGCGCCGGCGGATATGACGATTGGCTGCGTGTGCAGGCGGATAAAAGTACTTTTAAAAGTACTTTTGAAACGAAAAAAGTTAAAACGCCCAAACCGCAGAAGCCGGACTCACGCAATAAACCGCGCCGCCTGACATTTAAGGAAAAGAAAGAATTGCAGGAGCTGCCGGCGCGCATCGAAGCGATGGAAGAAGAACAGCAGGAGATTTGTGATTTATTAGCAGATCCTGCATTTTATCAAAATGGCGGCGACGTGGCCGGTCATAACGAAAAGCTGGAGGCATTAAAAGAAACGCTCGCCGCGGCTTATGTGCGTTGGGAAGAACTGGAGAGCATCGAAAGCGTGGCGGCGAAATGAGACAGCATCCGCGTGTCATCTCGACTACAGCGAGGAACGAGCGGAACGGAGAAATCTTGCCGTTAGCTTAAAAGATATCTCGGCTTTGTTCGAAGGGAATAAAGAATGAAAGTTACCGGTAGGTAAAACCGATCTTCCACATGGAATTTTGCGGATTTTCTGCAGCGCTGTAAGAATAGGCAAGGGAGAATCCCAAGCCTGATTGGCCGTTGCGCGCGCCCAGCAGATAACTGATTTGATAGGCGTTGAGATCGTCTGCATCTTTAGAATCAAGCGCATTTTGTAAATTCCACTGGCTATAGCTCAATTGCACGGCTCCCAGTGATTTCAAGGAAATCTGTGCATTCGCGGTCAAGTCAGCAGGCTTTTTTAATAATTCCGTTACTGTATTATCATCATAACTATCGGTGAGTTTAAGTTTGCCACCCACAGTGAGCCAGGTGGCCAGTTTCTGTTGGGCATTCAAATTCACCACGGTGTTACTATCAGCATCGTCATCAATGCCGTTCTGTGAAAAGCTCCGCTGCATGTCAACGCCGATAGAACCTCGCTTCCTCTTGTTGGTGACGCCAACTTGCAAGTAATTGGAATCTTCATCGGTCGTTAAAGAAGCACCGGCATCGGCATACAGTTGCTGCACTTCGTTCGATTTCATTCCGGCGCCAATATTAAAGACAAGCGAGGGCGCAACTTTGAGTTCCAGCCCAGCCTGAGTATCCTGTTGCAACTGATCTTGCATACGCAGGCTGGAGCCAGGGTAAAGTTCATTGGTGTTCTTTGTCAGGCTGTGTTTAGCTGTAAGAGCGATTCCGGAAGCCAGCTGCCAACGCAAGCTGAGAATGCTGTTAAAAGTACTGTCAGTGCGCGGCAGGTCAAGGTGATTCACCCCGGTGCGGTCGATTTCATTCCATGAGAATCCCAGTTTGGCGGTCAAATCGCCTTTGCCCATAGGTTGGGTGAGCGCAAGAGTTTTGGTGATACGCCCATCTTCGAGCGAATCACTGGCGAACGATTCAAATCCCGGAGCCACATCGGTATAGACGGCTTCAAGCGTTGCCGTGCCAAATGGATGATGCACGGGGCCGCCGAGTTTGGCCTGCCACGCTGTTGCGCCGTGCGATTCTCCGACATTACTTTTGACCCACTGCCCGGAGAAATCCCATTTAGTCAGGAAAGGGATTTGATATTTTCCCTGCACGCCCCACAAATTGCCCTGCAGGAATTGATTATCCGTTGAAGTGGCCTTTAGATCGCGCTGGCCACTTGCCCACATCAATTGCAAATTAGCGGTTTTGGATTGAACTGGTTGAATTTGCAGCCAGGTCATTTTGGTGGCATCAAGGACTGCCTTGTTTTTCTGACCCAGGGTCTCATCGTAAGAGGCAAGTGATTCATTCAGTGAGTGCACCGGCGCCGAAGAATAAAACCCGAACTTCTCACCGCCAATGCCTACGCTAGACTGATTGCCACTTAGGCCGGCCAGTGAAAAAGCAGGAAGAGAGTGTTTGCCTAATTCCAGGTTGATGGCATTTTTGCCTTTGCCGGAAAGCGACCATTTACGCACCGCCATCTTACCGCTGCCGCGTAACGTTTGGCGGAATTGGTCCAATTCGTTGAGCAGAGGATCGGCGGCAATGGAGGTGCGCAAGCTCTGCTGCATTTGCGAACGCGTCATCGCTTGATCCTGCTCAAAGCTGAGGGGAGATTTCAATTGGGCATTTTGCCACAATGCACCATCAGCTGTATGCCAGGAAGAAGTGAAGGACGGCGTTAATTGAACGGAGGCGGATGTTTGTGCAAAGGAGGGAGCGGCGCCAGTTGCCAGTGCCCCCACACACGCTGCGCAAATAAGAGGACTTGCGCAGTTCAAGGAGAAGTTCCTTTTGTCAGTTTTCATGATCAAGGATCCCTACTTTGAACATGTGTCAATTACGAAAATATCGATACAAATTTTCTATCGGCATTGCCGATTACATCTAACTTGCGCCCCTTGGACGCACCAGCACCTTTAAAGTTTTAATTATTAATTTCAGATCCAGCCACAGGCTCCAGTTGTCGATATATTCCAGATCCAGCCGCATCCATTCATCTGTGTTAGTTATATCATTTCTACCGCTGGCTTGCCAAATGCAGGTCAGTCCGCCCTTCACAGAGAGCTTGCGGCGCTGCCATGGTTCGAGCTGTGCCACTTCGCCGGGAAGCGGCGGGCGCGGGCCTACCATGCTCATATCGCCGCGCAGCACGTTCCAGAATTGTGGCAGTTCATCCAGTGAATACTTGCGAATAAACCGCCCCACCGGCGTGATGCGTGGATCATCGCCTTCCTTTGCTTTGAAGAAAGGCTCTTCCATGATGTTGATGGCGCGATATCGTTCCGGTTCTTCGCGCTTCATCTTTTCGAGGGTTTCGGAAGCATTCAGCACCATGGAGCGGAATTTATAGAATTTGAACAATCGCCCGTTGCGGCCCACGCGATCCTGAGCATAAAAAACCGGTCCGCCGTCGTGCTTTTTGATAAGAAACGCCAAGACTGCAAAGAGCGGAGAAAGCAGAATCAGTGCAATCAGGGCAATAACGCGATCCATTATATTTTTGGTAACAAGTGGAATGGGATTTTGTGGCGTGTTATGCAACACCAGCATTGGCACATTTCCCATGAATTGTGCTTCCACCCTGGCGCCGACGGGCGGCATGAAGTCGCCGAACATGCTCACCGAACGCCCACGCTGCAAACACAATTCCAGGATGTTCGCCCACGGGCCGCGCGGATCGGCGCCAAATGCATCCAGCGAATTAAATTCCTCGCTGCGCATCAGCACCACTTCATCCACCACTTCTTTATCCAGCACCGTTTCCAATTCTTGAAGCGAACCCAATCGCACCGGTGCATTGACTGCATCCGGTGATTCCTGTCCCACATATCCCAGCAAACGGCTGCCGGTATAAGCAGGTTCTTTTAAGAGAGTTTGAAATCGTCGGGCCGCGGCAGCATCGCCGATGACCAGCAAATTATGGGAATTGCTGCGGCTGCGGCGCAGGAGCAGGGGAATGATTACGGCCCGCGAGCACCATAAAGCCAATGTCCCCAGGATCAAATAATTAGCCAGCAGCAAGCGGCTGACGCCATTCAGTTTTGCCAAAAACAGCAGAATAACAAACGCGCTCAACCCCATCAAACCCGAATAAGTGCACAGCGCCAATTTTTGCCGGGCGTTGCGGGGCTGTAAATTATACCCGTGCTGCAAATGCATGAAGAATAACCAGCAAGGCGCCGCCAGGAAAAACACCCAGGCATAATTGCGAAAGTCAACCAAAGGATTATTGGAGAAAAGAATATGATAAAACACCGGCATCTCATCTGGCGTGCGCACCCACTGGCGAATGGGGATATGGAAAAATCCTGCCACCGCACCGATCGCAGAGCCCAGCGAATCGCGCAGAAACCACGCAGCCGCGTAGCCCACCGCCAAAGCCAAGATATCGAAAACCAAAATTAATGCCACGCGTGCCGCGCGTTGAGTCTTTAGCATGAAACGCCTTCCTGGTGTGATTGCATATCCGTCGATGCAGCTTCAATGTTTTTGACGTGCAAGCCAAAAGTACTTTTAGTATAGTGCAAAAAAGTACTTTTGTGATATTTCACATAGACTTTATGCCTTAAATGGACAGAAGCAGCTTGTGTTCGGCTAATCCTTGATCTCAATCAGTGTCAGTCGCGGCAAGTATCGCGATCTCGCTTTTATCCGGAATTGTGCACGCAATTCCAATGTCCCACATGACTCGGTAGAACCAGTCGTTGGACGAACCGAACCGATACCAATTGCACTCGGATGCACGCAGAGCGACATCGGTAATATTAGTATGTTCCTCATAGCCCATCAATGCCGATAGCGATTGCCAGGCTCGCAGCCTCCCGTATGCGCCGAATTCGCCGTTGTTATAGGCGCCACCCACAGATGCGGCAACGTATAAAGTGTTAAAAACGTTTTTGGCGGAATCATCTCCGTAAAACACGATCTTATCGGAAGGGCCAATGCATTCAAGCCCTAACTCTACTAAAATTCGAGGAATTTCCTCCAACACTTTCGCGTCATGCATGGCGAATGTGCGTGCCTCCATTTTTCCATTTGATTCATCCTGCCAATTTTTGACAGCAGCGCAAATTCCCGTAGCCCGGTCACTCATTGTGGTTTCGGTAACCAACTCACGCATCGATCCAAAGTTACCGGCCTTCACATAATTGGACGTGCCAATGGTAGACGGATCAAAGGGATCATTTGTGACAGTCCATCGCATTTTGAACAAATCAGTTTCGAGATCAAGTGAGGTAAGTGGCAAGATGGAAAGGGGATGTCTATGCGATGCAAGGCGCTGTGCTGTTTTCTGCACAGCGCGGGATTCTGGTATCAGTTTGCCCCTGATGACTGCTTCGTGCAGGATAAGAGCGCATGATTCGAGATCGATTTCGTGATCAAGCAATCGGTCAATTACTGTTGCGGATTGCTCAGCAACAAGTTTAGATATGACAGCGGCTAAGCGGAGATGAGGAGATAATCCCTGTCCGTTGACGGCTTGAGCAAGTTCAACTGACGCCAACGCATTATCATAGCCCTCATTTGAGGCAAGTGTCTCAACGATCTTTTCGCACACCGCACGCGGGGCCCAGTCAGAAGGGCCGAAAGAATATTGTTCGCGTGTTTGGATAAAAAGGCCTTTAAGGACGCCGATATCTCCTCGCATTGCGCTCGATTCAATGAACTCGTAATGTTCAGCGACGTTCTTTGTCCTTGCCAGAGTTTTGACAAATGATGCACGATTAATCATGAGAGTCTATGAAGCGGATTTACAAGCCGGTGCTGAAAAGTACTTTTCACAATTGCCACTTGCGATTCAGTCCTCTTTGAATATACTGTTTTTGGTGAAGCGCTGTAAAGATGTAGATTATTTTACCGGCACGGATCCTGGCTTTCCTTCAATCCGCCGGCGGACGTCTGCCCAGGAGAATCCCCCTATAATCCTCGCTATAAAAGTACTTTTACCCAATAAAAAGTAAAGCGCTCCGCAATTGCGAGACGCTTTACTTTAATGCGGCGTCTGACTTTCGATGCTTAGTTAACGGCCAAATCACACCGACGACCAAACTCGTAACAACCGCTATTATTACATCGGCAATGATGCCGCTCCAAATATATTCGGCTCCCCAACCGCTAAAATAATAAAAGGAGAATGAGAAACCGCAAAGAATTGTCATGCCTGTTGCAAACACATGGTTCCAGTCCATTTTTAGATAGCTGATGATATTTGCTATGGCGAAGCATGAAAGTGAAGCCATCGGTGCCGGAAAAGACACTTTGCTTTTGAAGTTGCCGAATCTCATAAGTAAAACCTATTCGTATTGAATCTCTAAAGTGCATCCGAATTCGGTTTATTAGTTTTCATTAAAGTAGGTGCTTACAATGACTAAGTTCCCCCGTCGCATGAAGGGAACGAATGGATTGTAGGTGGTTGGGTGCAGCGCCTTGTTAGCCCGTCGTTGGTTGGTTCTATACCTCCCATTGCTCGACCTCACAAGTCCAGTTTTGTGGAGATTGAAGCGGGCTTTGAAACTCATTAAGTCCTTCCACTTTTGAAAAGTACTCGTGCATCGTGCCGAAATCATATGCCCACAAGCTTATTTCTAATTTCCTCAGTTCCTTCGTTGGAGCGCATCTGAACGTGCAGTGAAGCTGCTCCATGTGGTCGTATTCGCCATCCACGTCAATCGAAAATTGCCGGACAAGGCCCCAAGTGAATAGTTCCTTGCCAGTAAAATCATATATTCCACACTCAAATAAAACTCCGTCGTCAGCACAATCGACCGGCTCCTGCATGAATGACTTAAAAACGTCCCACGCGAGTTGCGGATTGGGACGTTTCATATCGAAACCCGCATCAGCGAGCATTGCTTTGAGCCGTTTTTCTGCTTCAGATGTCTGCATGAGAAAAGTATAACTTGCATCCGGACTGCGCGCGACGGGCTAACAAGTTATTATACAGCAGGTTAGATTAATACAGCTTTCCCATTGGTTATCACGCGTTATACCGCAATTACGTTAATTTGATCGTTATCTTCAATGCGGTCTAATCATTAAATTAATACAAAATACCGCAAAACGGAAGATCCGCGCTACACCATAATATCTTCAAAACGATCAAGGTATTTGACACAATACAAAAGTACTTTTATGCCCTATACCTGGCTATTGCACAAAAGTGACTATGAAGAAACCAAAAACAAAACCCCCGCCATCTTACGATGACAGGGGCTTTGCCTTGGACGAAAGTACTTTCACAAAAGTACTTTTGGGCTGATTACATCATACCGCCCATTCCACCCATGCCGCCCATTCCGCTCATGTCGGGAGCGCCGCCTGCGGCTTCTTTCTCCTTGATGTCGGTGGCCACGACTTCGGTGGTCAGGATGAGGCTGGCGATGGAGGCTGCGTTTTCCAGCGCGGAGCGGGTTACTTTGACGGGATCAACCACGCCGTTTTTGACCAGATCCACATATTCGCCGGTGGCGGCATTGAGGCCATGACCAGCTTTGCCGGATTGCACGTTGTTGACCACGACGCTGCCTTCCAGGCCGGCGTTGGTGGCGATTTGGCGCAACGGCTCTTCCAAGGCGCGGCGCACGATGTCGATGCCGACCTGTTCGTCCGCGTTATCGCTTTTGGTCTTTTCGAGACCAGCGGCTGCGTGCACCAAAGTGGAGCCGCCGCCGGGGACGATGCCTTCTTCCACGGCCGCGCGGGTCGCGGAAAGAGCATCTTCAAAGCGGTGCTTCTTCTCTTTGAGCTCGGTCTCGGTGGCTGCGCCGACGCTGATTTTGGCAACGCCGCCGGCCAATTTGGCGAGGCGCTCTTCGAGCTTTTCGCGATCGTAATCGGAATCGGTCTCTTCAATTTGACGGCGAATCTGCTGCACGCGTCCGGCCACCGCGTCCTTGGTTCCGCCGCCCTTGATGATGGTGGTTTCTTCCTTGGTGATGATGACTTTCTCGGCTTTGCCCAGCACGTCGAGATCGATATTTTCCAGCTTGATGCCCAGGTCTTCACTGAGGAACTGGCCGCCGGTGAGAACCGCGATATCTTCCAACATGGCTTTGCGGCGATCGCCGAAACCGGGCGCCTTGACGGCGGCCACGTTCAGGATGCCACGGATGCGGTTGACCACCAATGTGGCCAGCGCTTCGCCTTCGATGTCTTCGGAAATGATCAGCAACGGCTTGCCGCCGCGCGCCACTTTCTCCAGCACGGGAACCAGATCCTGCACGTTGGAGATTTTCTTCTCGTGCAACAGGATGACGACATCTTCCAACACGGCTTCCATGCGCTCGGGATCGGTCACGAAGTAAGGCGACAGATAACCTTTGTCGAACTGCATGCCTTCCACGATTTCCACGGTGGTGCCGGTGCCTTTGGATTCCTCGATGGTGATGACGCCATCTTTGCCGACTTTGTCCATCGCTTCGGCGATGAAGTCGCCGATTTCGGGATCGTTACCCGCGATGGCGCCAACGCTGGCAATGCTCTCTTTGGTGGTGACCGGCGTGGCCAATTTGCGGATGTTGGCCACGGTGTCGGACACGGCCTGATCGATGCCGCGCTTCACAGAAAGCGGCTTGGAGCCGGCCGCCACAACGCGCAAACCTTCGTGCACGATGGCCTGAGCCAGCACGGTGGCGGTGGTGGTGCCGTCGCCGGCCACGTCGTTGGTCTTGCTGGCAACTTCTTTCACCAGTTTCGCGCCGACATCTTCCACGGGATCGGGCAATTCAATTTCTTTAGCCACGGTCACACCGTCTTTGGTGATGGTGGGGCTGCCGAATTTCTTCTCAATAACTACGTTGCGGCCGCGCGGGCCGAGGGTTACTTTTACGGCATTTGCTACTTTATTAACACCGCGTTCCAGACCGCGGCGGGCATCTTCGTCGAATCGTAAGTCTTTCGCCATTTTGTTTTATCTCCTTAAATCCCTTCAGGGATTACTTGTTGTAGAATCCTTCAGAATGTGTCATGTCGAGCGAAGTCGAGACATCTTTTAGCGAACAACGGCAAGATTTCTCCATTCCGCTCGTTCCTCGCTTCAGTCGAAATGACACACGGATAAACTCTTAGCCTTCCTTGACAGCCAAAATACTGCTCTCATCCAGGATGAGATGTTCGGTGCCTTCGATCTTGATCTCCGTTCCGCCATACTTGGAATAGATCACGACGTCGCCTTCTTTCACGGCGATTTCGGCTTTCTGGCCATTGTCCAAAATGCGGCCAGTGCCCACGGCCACAACGGTGCCTTCCTGCGGACGCTCTTTGGCGCTGTCGGGCAGCACAATGCCGCCGGCTGTTTTCTCATCGCTGGTGTTGGGTTTCACCAATACTTTGTCGCCCAATGGTTTCACTTTTGCCATAACTGAAATCCTCCTCTGATTTCTGGAGCAAGTCTAAAAATTTATTAGCACTCTCATTGCGTGAGTGCTAAATCAAGAAGGTATTTTAGGGAGATTCGCGAGGTGCGTCAAGTGATTATCGGGAATTATGCGCCAATAATACAACACTAATGATTGAGGAAGTTATGACGGCGGCTTATTAATTATTTTGCTCGTCGTTACATGAAAAGGGCGTTGTTGCATAAATAGCGCAAGGGTGTCATTTCGACCGAAGCGAAGAACGAGCGAAGTGGAGAAATGACACAAAATTGTGTTTATGCAACAATGCCCATGAAAAGTGTTTTTGAAATAAGGAAGGTTTCAAGAGTAGGGTAGTATAAAAAGTACTTTTGGAAAGGCAGTGAATTCCGTATCTTTCCAAAAGTACTTTTAGGGAAGATTATTTCAAGTTTTCCGGGTTTAATCCTAACAATTCATCCAGCACAAAAAGTCCGTCTTTGCGGATCAGCACGTCATCGAAATAAATTTCGCCGCCGCCGTATTCGGGGCGTTGGATGCAAACCATATCCCAGTGCACTTCGCTGCGATTGCCGTTATCGGCTTCTTCATAAGCCTGGCCGGGCGTGAAATGAAAACTGCCGGCGATTTTTTCATCGAACAAAATATCTTTCATGGGGTTCAAAATATAGGGATTAAATCCCAGCGAAAATTCGCCGATATATCGCGCGCCTTCGTCACTGTCAAAGACTTCATTTAATTTGGTGGTGTTGGATGAAGTCGCTTCGATGATTTTGCCATCTTTAAATGTAAGGCACACTTTTTCATGAGTCACACCGCGTTCGATGGTTGGCGCGTTGTAGGCCAAAGTGCCATTTACGCTGTCTCGCACAGGCGCTGTAAAACATTCTCCATCGGGTATATTATGTGTGCCATAGCAGGGAATAACACCTAAATCTTTAATGGAAAATTTTAGGTCTGTTCCGGGGCCGGTGATATGCACGCGATCAGTCTTTTCCATCAATTCGCGCAAGGGTTCAGCGGCACTTTGCATTTTGGAATAATCCATGGTGCAAACATTGAAATAGAAATCTTCAAAGGCCTCGGTGGACATTTGCGCTTCCTGCGCCATGGAGGGCAGGGGAAAGCGCAGCACGCACCAGCGGGTCTTTTTGACGCGCTGTTCAAAATGTACCGGATGCATCCAAATGCGATTATACAATTTCATTTTGTCGAGCGGCACGTCGCTGGTTTCGGCGCTGTTATGGCCGCCGCGCACGCCGATGTAAACCTGCACTTCCTGCATTTGCTGCATGGCCACTTTGGCGTTGACCTGCATCATTTCTTCCGTCGCTTCCAGTAACAGCGCGCGCGAAACGGCGCCCTGGCGCAGATTGATCAAGGGATTTCCGCCGGCTTTCGCCACGGCGCGAATCAGTTCCGCGGTCATCGGTTCGGGAATATCAAAACACTCGATGAGCACGTTTTCACCGGGCTGCACTTTGGTGGAATGATGCACGAGAAGTTCGGCGAGTTTGGTGTATCTGGGGTCTTTCATGGAATTCCTTTTGGTGTGGATTTAAGCAAATCAGGTATTATTTTGACACGATGCCATCCAGCGGTGCAATAATAACAGCAGCACACGCGGGCAAATCCTGTTAAAAAGTACTTTTAGAAGCAGGCCCTCGAAGGAGAAATGACATGACAAAGCGAGTTCGCGAAATATTGAGCTGGTATGATAGCGAAAATGTGGGCGTGCGCACCAATCTGGCGCGCATTTTGAACCATGGAAAATTGGCGGGTAGTGGATACGCCGTGATTTTGCCGGTGGATCAGGGATTTGAACACGGCCCGGCGCGTTCCTTTGCGGTGAATCCGGCGGGTTATGATCCGCGCTATCATTTTCAACTGGCCATTGATGCGGGCTGCAATGCACATGCGGCGCCATTGGGCAGTTTGCGCGCCGCAGCAGCGGAATTTGCCGGCGAGATTCCCTTGATTTTGAAGCTCAATAACCACGATGTGCTGGATCCCAATGACGATCCCGAACCGTCGCAAACCGGCAGCGTGCAAGATGCGTTGGAGCTGGGTTGCGCGGCCATCGGTTTCACGATTTATCCGGGTTCGGCTTACGAAAAAACCATGTATGAAGAATTGCGCGAACTGGCCGAAGAAGCGCGCGCCGCGGGACTGGCAGTTGTGGTCTGGTCGTATCCGCGTGGCAGCGGATTGACTAAACCCGGCGAAACGGCGCTCGATGTGGTGGCATATGCGGCACAAATTGCGGCGCAGCTGGGCGCACATATTATCAAAGTCAAATTGCCATCGGATCATCTGGAAGTTCCCGAAGCCATCAAAGTATATGAAGAGCAAAAGATTCCGCGCCAAAAGTTGGCTGATCGCGTGAAGCATGTTGTTAAAAGTACTTTTGATGGCCGCCGCATCGTGATTTTCTCCGGTGGCAGCAAAATCGCCGACAAAGAATTATTTGAGGAAATCCACGCCATCAAAAACGGCGGCGGTTTCGGATCTATCATTGGCCGCAATTCGTTTCAACGCCCGCACGATGATGCCGTCAAGATGTTGCAGCAGATCATGGATATTTACGCGGCGTGATAGAAAGTTTTGGAGTGCGGGAGCAATATCACGCACTCCAAAAGTACTTTTATGGAGCATTGGCCAAAAACCTCGTCATTTTATGATTTTACCCACGAAATTCTCATTCTGCGCATTACATACGATAATATATATTATGTAAATAAAATACAAAATACCGCTATGGGACTTTATTAATTTCTCATTAAAGCGAACCAGATGCATTACAATTCGTCTAAAGGACAATTTTATGGCTCAAAATTTATTTCTCATCAGCGTGGAAGCGCCGGAAATGCGTATCGCTGAGGTGCGCGACAATAAACTTTTTGATTTGAATATAGAACGAAGCGGTCGTTTGCTCGGTGATGTTTTCCGCGGAAAAGTTCATGACATTGTCCCCGGAATGGACGCTGCCTTCGTTGATATCGGTTTGGCGCGCAACGCGCTGATTTATGCGGGCGACGTGGCGCAACCGAGCGGTCCTGTTATGAAACGGCAGATGTCACCGATTCAGGACTTGTTGCGTGTTGACGAAGAAGTCACAGTGCAGGTCGTGCGTCCGCCGGTTGGCACCAAAGGTGCGCGCATTACCGGCAAAATCTCACTTTCAGGCCGTTTCGTGGTGATGAACCAAAGCTCGGATAATGTCGGTGTTTCCAAGCGCATTGAAGACGATAAAGAACGGTTGCGCCTGCGCCGCATTGCTGAAAAATTGCGCCCGTTCGACAAAGGCATCATCATGCGCAGCGAGGCCTTTGGCGTCAGCGAGACTGATATCAGCCACGATATTGATTGGCTCGAAAAGCAAATGAGCGCCATTCTCGATCGCGCGCGTAAATCGCAGGCGCCCGCGCCCGTGCACCGCGAATTGGGGCTTTTGGGCCGTCTGGCACGCGATCGCTTGAACGATTCAGTGGATCAGGTTTTGATCGATTCGCGTGAAGAATATGAAACTTTTCTGGATTTAGTGAAAAACATTTCACCGGCATTTGTCGATCGTGTGGCGTTTTATGACGATAAATTGCCGTTGTTTGATCGCTATCGTCTTAATGATGATTTAGAAGGCGCTACCAAACGCCGTGTGCCGCTCGCGCATGGCGGCACTCTGGTCATTGATGAAACCGAAGCCCTCTGCACCATTGATGTTAACACGGCCCATTTCACTGGCAAAAACCGCCTGGCCGACACCGTCCTCACCACCAATCTTGAAGCGGTGGAAGAGGCCTCGCGCCAGTTGCGTTTGCGTGATATCGGCGGCATCATCGTCATCGATTTCATTGATATGATGCGTAACCGTGACCGCTTAAAAGTACTTTCAGAACTGGAAAAAGCTGTTAAGGAAGATCGCACCCGCACCCGCATCGTGCAAATTTCACCTTCGGGCCTGGTGGAATTAACCCGTCAGCGCGAGAATGTCTCACTGCGGCATTTGCGCAAGAAAAATTGCCCCTGCTGCCATGGTGATGGCGTTGTGCAATCACCCACCACTGTGGGCATTGAAGCGCGCCGCAAGCTGCGCACCATGGCACGGCAAGATGGCATGACCGAAGTAACGCTGACACTTTTTCCGGAAGCAGCCTGCGCCATGCTGGCCAATAACAAGCGCTGGATTACCGATCTGGAAAAAACTGCTAATCTAAAAATTGCTTTGCGCGCCGATGCCAGCTATGCGCTCGAAGCCGTCGATATCTTGTCCGATCAACTGGCGGATGTTCCTCCTGAATTGCGCGAAGGCGCACAAATTGCGGTTTCGCGTCATGCCGCTTTCTTTCCCGTGCGCTCGCCGCATTATTTGCTGCATCAGGGCATGCTGATCGAGTTGGAAGGTTTCTCCTATGATTCCAAGGAAACACCGGAGCCGCCCCGCCCGGCCATGGTAGAAATTATCGAATGCAATAATCACCAGTGCCGCGGCCGCATAGTGGCATTCCACGAAAATCTACAGTAAGACATATGCCGTAATGCCGCATTTACCCTTAATTCAACTCGTATCATTGCACGCGAAGCCAACTAACGACGCTGTGTTTACAGTTGACATCTCCCATAAAAGTACTTTTATCTCGCCGGTTTCGCCAGGAATTATCTCTCGCGGTAATTTCTGGTGGGGCTGCCCCACTCCGCTGTGCGGCAATGGCTATGACCAATATCATCCGGCGTTTGTGATGGCTGTGTTGAGCGCCGCTGCGCTTGCTGATGCGACTCTGGAAATAGTGCAACAGTGGCAAATTCCACAAGTTACTTTTTCCACGGGCATCGATGTGCGGCGCTCCATGACGCTCAATGCCATGCGCATGAGCACGGAATTATTTGATAGCGGTTCCGAGCGCGTTTTTCAACTGGCGCAAAATCGCCTGGATGCAGGGCAAACCGATGTCGTCCACGATTTGCTGGTTTATCTGATGGAAACATTGTTGGATATGCGCCGGCAGTTTGTGGAGGAATGTGCCTTGCGCGCTGAATCCATCGCCGCTTATCTGGGGCTTTCGCCATCAAAAGTACTTTTAATGATGCAACCGGCACTCGATGATGCGGCGTCATTTATCGAATCATTGCAAAACGGCGAAGCCGGCCCGGTGCAGCGGCAAATCGATCTTCCGGCATTAATCATTGGCCAATTGGCGTTGCTGCAACCGCATGCCAACGCGGCCCGGCAGCAGGAAATATATCTGCGTGATATCATTTCCACGGTTATTGATCTCTGGGAAAAACATCCTTCGATGCAGTAGTTTATACTCTCTCCAAACCGTTTTCGGCGAAGCATCATGACTAACCAATTCACTTCTCTGGCGCCCTATTACGATGAATTAATGAGCCACGTGCCCTATCATAAATGGGTCGATTATGTGCTCAAAATCTGCAAACGGCACAAACACACGCCGCAGCGGATACTGGATTGCGCGTGCGGCACTGGCAACGTAACTTATGAACTGGCGCGGCGCGGTTTTGAGGCCACCGGCGTTGATATCAGCCAGGACATGATTGATATTGCCCGCGGTAAAAGTACTTTTGCCGCGCCCACGCCGCGCTTTTTTCAGGCGGATTTAAGCGAAATGAATCTCACGCCGGAAACGGGATATCAATTTGACACCATCACCTGCCTCTATGATTCGCTGAATTACCTCACCCGTCCCGAGCTTTTGCAACAGGCGTTCGCGCGCATCCGTCAACACATCTTGCCGAATGGACTTTTTATCTTTGATATGAATGCGCCCTGTGCCTTTGAGACGGACATGTTCACGCAAAGCGATCTTAGTCCGTCCAGGCAATTACGCTATGATTGGGTGGCGCATTTTGACCGGCAAACACGCCTGTGCACCGTTGACATGACGTATTACCGCCGGATGGAAGATGGGACGTCGCTGCGCTTTCAGGAAACACATTGCGAGCGCTCTTATTCGATGATCGAAATCGTCCAGTTCCTTAATGCGGCTGGTTGGCAATTAGTAGAAAGTTTCGATTCCTATCGTTTGGTTCCGCCGCACGCCCGCAGCGAACGCTGGTATTTTGTCGCGACTCCGCGGCCATTCGTATCACAGTAATTTTAATTTAAAGATGACCAATTGGTCGAAACGTGATAATAGTACATAGGGACAAATTATGGAACTTTATCAAATGAAATTGTTTGTCGATTTGGCAAACACCGGCAACTTCACCAAAGTTGCGGCCGAAAACTATGTGACACAGGCCGCGGTAACTCTGCAAATTCGCAAGTTGGAAAGCGAATTAGGCGTGCGTCTATTTCATCGCACTACCCGTTCGGTGACGTTGTTGGAAGCAGGTGAACGGCTTCTGCCCTACGCCAAGGAAATCCTTGCCAAAACCGACGAAGCCATCAGCGCCGTTCGCGACACCCGCAATGAAGTCAGCGGCCTGGTGCGCGTGGCAGCCGTGCATTCTGTGGGATTGTATGAACTCCCGCCTTATATCAAGGAATTCATTACCCAATATCCCGGCGTGAATTTGCGTGTTGATTATCGCACCGCCGATGAGATTTACCGCGCCCTGCACGACGGCGAAGTCGATCTCGGCCTGGTAGCATATCCCACCGACATGCCGCGCATCGAATGCCTGCCGTTTTCCAATGACCAGCTGGCCGTTGTGTGTCCCAAGGAACATCCTCTGGCCAAACAGAAAAAGGTCAAATTGCAGGAACTGGAAGGGCAGAATTTCGTGCAATTCAGCGAAGACGCCCCTACCCGCCGCGCCATGGATTCCATCCTGGCCGATCGCGGCATCTCGGTCAATATCCGCATGGAATGCGACAATATCGAAGTGCTGAAACAAATGGTGGAAAGCGGTTACGGCATTACATTGCTGCCACGCCAGTCGCTTCGCCCCGTTGATATTGATGCGGGGCTGCGCAGCGTCGAATTATCCGATACCAAAATCGAACGTCCCATCGGCATTCTGATGTTAAAAAATTCCCCGCGCTTCAAAGCCATCCGCGCCTTTATCGATATTCTGCAGGGCAAGGGCGCCAAGAGTTCGTAAAAAGCAATCAGTTTAAAAGCCTTACTGCAAAAGTACTTTTGCAGTAAGGCTTTTTTGATGAATCGCTATTGCCGCCCAATCCCACTCTGGCGGAAAGCGCCCGGCGCGGCTCCCGTCAATTGTTTAAATTGCCGGCTGAAAAAATAGACATTGCTATAGCCCAGACGCGCCGCGATGGTTTTGATGGGCAGATCAGTTTCGGCCAATAAGTTACGCGCCTGCACCATGCGTTGCTGCAATACATACGAATGCAGCGACATGCCGGTCGTGGCTTTAAACTTACGGCGCAGACTGCCTTCCGAAAGTCCCATTTCCCGCGCAATTGCCGCATAATCGCAAAGCGATGATTGGTTAAGCCGCAGCAGCGAAAGTACTTTTTGCAGCCACGGCGAATCCTGTTGCTGGCGTTTGGCGTCATATTCACATAATTCCAGCAGCAACCCTTCCAGCATATTAATAGCCCGCCAACGCGACCAGCGCCCGCTGCGCCGGGAAAGGTCAATCATGTCATCCATATATCTGCCCCACTCTGCTGCGCTGCGCGAGGGCGGAGCCTCGCAGGCGCGCATCGGCCAACATCCCCACGACAACCAATCTTCAAACAGCGCTCCCTGAAATGCCAGATGGCGATGAAACCAGTGACCGCCTTTAACGGGTGCATGAAATCGCAAACGCGGCCCCGGATAGGCTGGCCAAAACCAGGCTCCGCGCAACACGGTGACATCATCGTCATAGGCCAGCTCCACGGCGCCGCGCTGCATATATTGGATGGTGGCATAGCCTTCCAGATGTTTATCAATATGGCTTTGCGCCCGCAGTGCATATGAACTGGCAAGGAATATCAAGTCATGTTGCATGTTCAGATAGTATAAAAGATTGATTAGATATTGCATTGAGATCGATTATAAAAAGTATCAAGATAATATTTGTATGAACGTTTTCGATAAACGCGTTTATCACCTTTTATTTGAGGAGAAACCATGCAAGACACGCAAACACAGCTCATTACCGATCAGCAGTGGCAGCAGTATGAGCGGGACGGCTATTTAAAGCTGGGAAAAGTACTTTCCGATGAAGATCTCGCGGCACTCGCGCAGCGCATCGATGATATTATGCTGGGCAAAGCGGATATCGATTACGATCAGATATTCATGCAGCTGGATAGCACTGATGGTGTATATGAACATGCAGGAAAGGGCGGCCGCGGATTCAAAGGTGCAACTTTAGCCTACCGCAAAATTCAGGATCTCGAACTCGACCCGTTGTTCCATGAATACACTGTGCGGCCTCTTTTTCGGGAGATTTGCCGACACGTTTACGGCGATGCGCCAATTGCCAGCTTTCGCGCTATGTTCATGAATAAACCGGCTCATCAGGGCACTTTGCTGCCGTGGCATCAAGATCGCTGGACGCACCTCGACAGGGATCCTTTGATTACAGTCTGGACAGCGCTCGATCCGGCAACGGTGGCCAATGGATGCGTGCAGATTATTCCGGGAAGCCATCGCAAAGGATTAATCAATCCCTCGCATCATTCCGGATTCCTAACTCCCGAGCAGGCGGAACAACATGCGCCCGACAGCGAAGCGGTATTTCTGGAATTAAAAGCCGGCGAAGTGGCGCTGTTGCACAACTGGCTTCTGCATCGCTCTGACACCAATTCCACTGATATCGCGCGGCGTGCTTATAGCGTTTGCTACATGGACGCGCGCACCGTGGCAGCGAATAATGCCAGCTATCGTGATTTATTTTAAGCCCCTTGAATAATCGCCAGTGGAGAATCCTTTCAAAAGTACTTTTGAAAGGATTCTCTGCTTCATGATTTGCGCATTTCCTCCCCTGCCCGATCTTGGTACAATACCCCTTGTTTGAGGAAACTTCATGGAAACTGATTATCGCAAACTGTTTAAATCCTGTGGGAAAAACGTGGTTGTGGAAAACAATGTCTTTATTGAACATCCCGAATTATTTGAGGTGGGAGACAACGTTCGCATTGCCAGCGGATTCTATTGCCAGGATTCACCGCAAGTAACATTAAGTGATCACGTGGAAATATTTCCCTATTGCTTTATTCAAGGTAATGGCGAATTGACCGTGGCCGACCATGTGATCTTTTATCCCAACACCTATTTTTCTACTGCGTCTGGAAGCGCCTTTATCCGCGTGGGGCATAAAAGCCATTTCGCGCCAGGTTGTTCGTTATACGGCGGCGGCGGATTGCAAATCGGGCCTTATTGCAACATCGCCGCCCATGTTGTATTGGCCACTGTGCAACACAGTCCGCTGATTCACCCGGGCAAACCCATGGCGCTGGCGCCGGGAGCGAGCGGCCCCATTACGCTGGAAGAAGACATTTGGATTGGCTCCAATGCCTCTGTGACGCCTAATACCTATATCGCGAAAGGATGCATTATTGGCGCAAACGCGGTGGTAACGCGCGACACAAATCCGTTCGGATTATATACCGGAGTGCCAGCGCGGCGTTTGCGCGATAGAGTTCCAGCAGATACGCAATAAATGATTCTATGCGCTGCGGTTTCGTTTGTAACCGCGCCATTTCAAAATCCAGATAACAAAGCCGCTGATGGAAAGTAAACCGCTGGCAAGCCCCAACAGACAATAAAGTACTTTTACGAAAGGGCCGGCGAAATAACCGAAATGCAGTGGTTCCGACACATTGTAAGCTTTGGTTAAAAACTGCGTTTGGCGCGGATCTTCTTTGGCAATTGTTGCTCCGGTGTGCGTATCTAAAATAATCCACGCGGTGCCTTTCGCAGACAGGTGACGATCGACATGTCCTTTGAAGTACCAGTGATTTTTCTTGGCCCGGGGCAGCCTCACATATTCCGCTACAAAGCGGGGAATTGCTTCCTGAGCCTTCAGTAACGCGGCATCAATCGTCAGGCGATTTTCGATTGTAGCGGGCTTATCTCGTCTATCAGCTTTGCTGGGTTTGGGATGAATGACGGCCTTGGCTGTATCCGAATAACGTTGCAAATTCTCCAGCCCCAGAACAGCGCCAGTTAGTCCGATCACGATATTAAATATAATGGTCGTAATGCCGATTAACTTGTGCCAGTCACTCAGAATCAGTTGGAGTTTTTGCTTCCAACGGATTTGGCCAAAGCTGAGTTTTTTCATGAATGGGAAATAAATAATCAGTCCCGTGATGGATGAGATTAATAGCGCCAATCCCATGACTCCCACAAAAACACGCCCTTGCCATTTGAAATAAAACAGACGCAAATGCGTCTGGCGCAACACATTGGCAAAGGTTTCGCCGGTGCGGCGACCGGATATTTCGCCGTTATAGGGATTAACGAAAAACTGGTATTTGGTATCACCTAACTTCATGCTAAAGTTATGTGTATCGCCGGGCCACTGGGCGATATCAAGATAGATCAACCGCTTTCCGGGTAACTGTTCCTTAATAGAGCTAAAAACAGTTTCCAAGGGCAGCCGTTCGCCTGTCACCGGAACTTTTAGGCCCGGCGTCAACAAGGCATCAATATCATGTTTAAAGACAGCCATGGCACCGGTGAGGCTAAGAATGAAGATAAAAATACCGGTGATTAGACCAGTCCATTTGTGCCAGGCATAAAGCTGCCGAACGCGTGCGGGTTTGAGCATAATGACGATGAATCTATACGTTTTAACGATTAAAAGTACTTTTACAGCTATTTCCGATCAAAATAATAATCATACTCATCCGGATCAGTTGTTCCCGGTTTCATAATGGTACCGATTTCATTGTTCTTTCGGAGATCGGTGAATGTCGCCGGAGCATCAATCAGAGTCACCTTCATTGCTTTAACGTGACCATCCAACCAGACGACATTTCCCATGCCATTATGACGCGCATGAAAAACCGGCTGCTGGTTCGAATAGGTTCCTTCGCCACCGGGAAGCACAAAGGTGGAAATTGATGCGGATGGTGGATAGCCCCAGGGAACTCGATCTACGCCGCCACCATTGATTCTTGCCGCATCAAATATTAATACTGTCTCTGCTGGAGTATCAAAGGATGCATGAGAGGCGCCGTAGACATAATCGTTAAAGGCATAGTCTGTTGGGCCATATTGTGCCCGTGTGCCATCCATATCAAAAGATGTACACCCTGCGATATCTGCATTTTTCTGATACGACCAATAGAACCCATACTCTTTATAAAAAGTACTTCCCACCCATCCGCCAAACCAGCGGACGGAGACATTGGCGCCGCCCGGGCCGCCGCCACTAAGCGTGTATCCTCTGCTGCCAAATGGCGGCGCCAACTTTTCATCATAATCCTGCGAATACATCAGAACTGCCAGACCCAATTGCTTCAAATTAGAAGCGCAGCTCGACTTGCGTGCGTTTTCGCGTGCCCGTGCAAATACCGGGAACAAGATAGAAGCCAGAATTGCTATGATCGCAATGGTGACCAAAAGTTCGATTAGCGTAAAAGCGCTTTTGCTTGCTGTGATACGTTTTGTGTAAACGTGTTCGCTCATCATCGTTTTTCCTTTTGCCGAGAAGGTTGTTTACAAGGCTAAAATCAAAACCGACCTGGCACATCGGAATAATCACAAAAATTATGCAATGTTTAAGAATAGAGCGCAAGGGTTGTCTTAGATGTTTTTAATTAATGGGTGTTGTTATCTATAACTTGATATGTTGAGCCATAAAACACTTATGATGATAGAGGACAGGATGGGGAGATAATAAAAGTACTTTTTAACTCATGTTACGCAATGAAAGTATTTTGATGGCTGGATACTGGATGCCGGATTTCAAAAGTCCCCCTTTTTAAAGGGGGACTGCGTAACATGAGTTTTTAAAAGTACTTTTATAATTCATTAGTTCAATCGCGAAGGGCGAATCCGTAAAAACACCTGAAACCCCAAATGATTTTTGCCGCCGTAATAATCATTCAACGCACTGGAATTATTGCCATAGGATAATTGCGCGCCCAGGCCCACATCCATTCCTTTGCCATGTCTGAAGTCATGCACCATTCCCACGGAAAGGTGATTGACATCAAAAAGCGTGTGTTCAAGAGCCGGCGCGAGCACTAATTCATGTCCTGATTTTTGCACGTGTTCGGCGCGTAAATAAAATGTATTACGTTTTTTCTGATAAGCCGTTTCCGCCAGAAAGGCGTTGGAACTGGGGCCGTGATTGGGATTATTATTTCCCCACACCAGCGAAGTGGCCCAGTTGGAATCGGCTCCCAGTGGCTTGTTATAAATCAACGACGCCGTGGTGCGGCGGATATTGATGCCATGTTCCAGCGATTCCGGCTCCTTCAAAAAACCATGCGATAATTGCAACGCCAGATTATCATTGGGATTCCAGGAAAGCCGCGCGGAATAGGAATTGAATTTCGGCGAATCGAAGTTATAACGATTCTCATCCGGCTCACTGCCGTTGAATAAGCTGCCTTCAATTTTCCATTTTTTCCGCGCATAGCCCGCCGTCACCACGCCGAATGTCACATGCGTGGCATCTTGCCAGTGATGGCCAATGGGCGCATCGGGATAATCCATGCCGGAAATGCGATGCATGAAAGTCGGCGGCCCCAGCGCCGGTTCGCCGGGATATCCCACATACAAATAAGCCGAACTCGCCTCACTTAAACACCGCGAATAAGTCACCGATAATTCATCAAACAAATCGTGCGGATGCTGGCGATCATGCAATGCCACGCCACCATAGGTTTCGCCGGATTGATATAACAACGGATAGCCGTAACCTTTTTCAATGAGCGGATCAAGGCTCATCATGACATGCGCACCGATCTGCGATTGGGGATGCGCGTTTTTATCCAGCGGATGCGAATACATCAGCATCAACATCGAGGGCGCATCAAAACGGCTATTACTCCCCTTCCCGTCCGCCGACATATCGCGATCCGAGCCAGCCTTCACGAAACGCGGATAAATCATGCCGTGCAACATCCACATATCACGGCCTTTCATTTTCATGCGCGCGTAAATCGGCGATGAATCCGGCAGCCACGAAGTGCCCGATCCTTCCCGGCTCATCGGCACGCCCACGTCCACCGATGACGCCATGGCATGCGACATGTGCCCCATGCCCGGCATTGTTTTCATGCTCTCATCATGCGCCGTGTGGTGAGAATGCACTTCCTGCGATGTTGCGGGTTTCCCCACAATTAGCGTGCCCCACATACCGTTTTGGGCATGCGCGCCAACGCTGCACAGGTAATGAAAAGTACTTTTACCCTGCAAATGAAACATCAATTGCTGCGCGTTGTAAACGCCATTTTGTTGTGGCGGCAATTTATCGCTGCCGGCTGTTTTACTGATATCGGGGCGTGGCGCAAAAGGCGGATTCATATCGCCCACACGAAAATCATGCGGCATGTCATCATCCACATTTACAAAAAGTACTTTTACAGTGGCCATTTCCGGCACCACGAGGGTGGGATTGCGTATTCCTTGAATACGATAGGAAAGCATGTCCTCTTCCGGCCCGGTGCGCACCACCAGAGTGACTTCTTTTTGCGAAAACGTGAGTGTATCTTTTGCTTCATTAAGAACGCCGTTAGTGCGCGCCTTTTCCGCCGCGTCCAGTTGCAGCTGCGTTAATGTGACAGCCGTATTCTTCATCAAATGAAAAGGTAATGATTCCTGCGCTTTCACCCGCGCCGCCGGTGAAAGCAGCATAAGGCCGATGAGCAGGAGAATAAAATATCGCATGTTGATCTCCTTCAAAACATGAACTGATCTCATGAAAAGTACTTTTGTACCTTTCACTTGTGTCATTCCCGCGCAGGCGGGAATCCAGCATCTGTAGGGACTCTTGTAAAAGTACTTTTTCCTCCGACTTCGCTCAGGGAACGGTCGCTGAGCGGAGCCGAAACGTTGGATACCGGCCTTCACCGGTATGACGATTAGCCGGACAAAAGTACTTTTTAGAAATGCCCTCTATATATTAAAGGGAGACTAAATGCGGAGGAGCGCGGCTCGAAGAATCATGGAGCGAAAGCGACAAACGCCTTATGGCCGCATTACGAAATACGGCGTTCGACTCGTGATGTGCAAAATAAAAATAGTGAGATGAATCAATGAAGTCTGGCGTGAATAACGAATTTTGCCCTATCGCGGCGGGGCGTGATGGCGTCATGCAATCGCAATCTTGCAGTTGTTGACGTTGAGGAATGGCGGCCGACATCTCCGCGCAGCAATGCATTTGATCCGAAGAAATGGACGCTTGTGTATCATTGCTGCAACAAGCATGTGCCATCTCTGCGTTTTGCACATACTCACCGGCGGTACAAACTCGCGTCGCGGTGGAACACAGCAGAAATAAGAATGCTCCTAACGCGATACTGAATCGATACAAGTTGTCGATGAGTCTGGGCATAAATGGGCAAACGCAATGTAAAACCGACGTTCTTTATTCTATCAGATCGGTAAAAGTACTTTTATCAGGCGGCGGCAAGTTGCCAATAATGGCATACTGTATAGGCTTACGTTTCTTCCGACACGTTCCGCTTTTATTATCAACCATTTAACGACCTTTACAATGCCCAAGAAATCGACCAAAAGTACTTTTAAGACCGGCAAACCCACGGCCACCAAATCCAATCGAGCCATGCGCCGCAAAGCGTTGCAGGATGCCTACGCCGCCGCACATCCCGAACTCGCCGCCGCGGCAACACCTCAACCGGCAACTCCCAAAACGGACGCGCGCACCAAGCCAACCGCGGCAAGCCCTCGCAAGACCAAAGAAAAAAAGGCCGCGCCCAAAACCACGAAAGCGCCATCCGTCAAAGCTAAATCCACACGGCAAAAAGCCTCCAAACCAGACGCAGCGGTGGAAGAAGTCGTTGCAGCGCAGCCCACATCCGAAGCAGACGCTCCAGCGAGTTTTGAGACATTGGCATTGCCGGAACCAATTATGGCGGCCATCCGCGAATTGGGCTTTGAAGCCATGACGCCGATTCAGGCGCAGTCTATCCCTATCTTGTTGCAAGGACATGATTTCATCGGGCAGGCACAAACCGGAACTGGCAAAACGGCCGCCTTTGCCCTGCCGATCATCGCTGGCATCGATGTCAAAAATGCCGTTCCGCAGGCATTAATTCTGGCGCCCACGCGCGAGTTGGCGGTGCAAGTGGCGGGCGGCATTCACGCCCTGGCCAAAAACACCGGATTGCGAGTGGTGCCGGTTTATGGCGGCCAGCCGATTGACCGGCAATTTCGCGCGCTCAAAATGGGAGCGCATGTTGTCGTGGGAACGCCCGGCCGGCTCATCGATCATTTGCGGCGAGGTTCGCTGTCGCTGGACACGGTGACCTTTTGCGTTCTCGATGAAGCCGACGAAATGCTGGCTTTGGGATTTATGGAAGAAGTGGAAGAAATACTGGCCAGTCTTCCCGAAAAACGGCAGACGGCATTCTTCTCGGCAACCATGCCGGCGCGCGTCAAAGGCCTCAGTAAGAAGTTTTTACAATCGCCCCAGCAGGTGGAAATCGATGCTAAACATCGCACCGTGGATGCTATTCAGCAAACCTATTACGAAGTGCCGCGCGGCAAAAAGCCGGACGCCTTAGCGCGTGTGCTCGACATGGAAACGCCCGGGCCAACCATCGTGTTTTGCCGCACCCGTCAGGAAACCAACGACGTGGCCGAAGCGTTGCGTTTGCGCGGTTATAATGCGGAATCGCTCAACGGCGAAATGAGCCAGAACGATCGCGATCGCGTTTTGCGGCGCTTCCGCAGCGGGCAGGCCGATTTATTGGTGGCCACGGACGTGGCGGCGCGCGGGCTGGATATCGAAACGGTGACGCACGTTATCAATTACGCCATTCCCTTTGATGTGGAACAGTACATCCATCGCATCGGCCGCACTGGCCGCGCCGGACGCAGCGGTGACGCTATTACGCTGGTGGAAATTAACGAACGCCGCAAACTCAAAACGATTGAAAAAGTCACCGGCGTCAAGATGAAAATGGCGCGCATCCCCACCGCCGCCGATATCGCCGCGCGCCGCCGAGCTGCCTTTCGCGAGGATATTCTGGAAGTCTTAAACGCCGGTGAATTTGAGGCGGAACTCGAAACCGTGGAAGGATTCAACGATGAATTCGACACCTCCGAAATCGCCGCCGCCGCGTTGCACATGCTATGGCAAAACCGCCATCAACAACTCAATACCAAAGACGATCTGGCTGCGGATTTCGAACAACCCGAAACCGGCATGACCCGCATTTTCCTCGGTATCGGCAGACAGGACGGCGTCCGCCCCGGCGAACTGGTAGCCGTCATCGCCGGCAAATGCGATATATCCGGCCGCGATATTGGCACCATCGATATCATGGACCGCTCCACCTTCGTCGAAGTCCCCTCCAAAAAAGCCAGCAAAGTCATCACAACATTACGCAAAGAGAAATTGCGCGGCAAAAAAGTCAAAGTGGACGTGGCAACACCACGGAGATAGAAGGTCGTTTGATATCTGAGTAATAAAAGTACTTTTGCAGGCTTGCAAAAGTACTTTTATTTGTATCTGAGCGTGTTATTCTTTATTAGCGTCTGATAAAAATTCGCAGAGGCTAAAAATTTCCGTATACTGTGCGATTGATGAGTTTGACTGTTTAGCAAAATGTCCAAAATGTAAATAGGAGGCGCACCCATGAAGAGGAAATTTTTTGCATCCGCTTTGATCGTCATTCTTGTTATTTTTGTCATTACGATCTTTTCCAGGAACATTCACTCCTGGTATCGCACATCTGCACAGTCATCGAAAAAACACGCCCAACTTTCAGCGAAAGAAAAGCCAACTCATCCTTCTGTCTCCCCAATTTTCACTTTGACCGGTTTCAAAGGAATAATTGGTGGTGTGTCATTTTCTTCCGACAACACGAAATTGGCCACTGCCGATAGTGGGGATAATGTTACTTTGTGGAATTTACAAAACAAAAAAACTTTACTGACTTATGAAAAAAGCAAAGACACTGGGTCTGTAATTTTTTCAGCCAATGGCGATTATCTGATTAGTCCCTGGATAGAAGTATGGAATGCTAAAACTGGAAAACTATTACGGAAATTTGAAGATGGCCATAAAGGGGATGCCATTATTGAGGCCCTCATGTATAACCCTTACACACCGAACACACAGAAATACTATGTTCAAAAGTCCAAAGTTCCAGCGGGTTTAACAGACTTTAAAGTTTCTACCGATGGTAAATATTTTGCGACTTCAAGTAATGACCGGACAACAGAGATATGGGATACACAACAAGGCAAACTTAAGTGGGTCTTGAAGGGGCACACAGGTAGTGTTGAATCTATTGCATTTTCTTCCGACGGCAAATTATTAGCAAGTGGAAGCGTTGACAGGACAGTGAAAATTTGGGATGTGGGAACTGGCAAGTTGAAACACACTTTAAAGGGCTCCACTGATACTCCGCGCGCGTTGACTTTTATCTCTGGAAATAAGTTGTTAGCAAGCGCCAATCAAGATGGGGCAATTTTAATTTGGGATGTCTCTACCGGAAAATTAAAGCGAAAACATGATTTGGATAGCATTATCCCTTATGCCGTTTTTTCGGGCGATGGGCGGCGGCTCTTGACCCAAATGACTGATTACGGTCTGGCTGACAACCAAATTGCAGGAGGCATTGACATTTACGACACGATGTCAGGTCAAATGCTTTATGATCTCCATGTTGATAATTTTGGAATACAGGCATATACCTTATCAAATGATGGAAAAATGGCAGCCGTCAGCGGTGCTGAGTACAATCAAAAATATAAGAACGGCTATCGAATGGCGGTGAAAGTTTGGAACTTAAAATGACGGATAATATTTGTCCTTGAGCAGATATCACAAAAAAGTACTTTAGAGAAATCATACGCTCTGCCAACAATTTTATCAGCCGTTTTTAGCATGAATGATTGTTATAATCAAATAGAAGTGAATGATAATTATCGTGATTGCGGTGAAGTAGTCACGGAGAATAAAATGAAACATATAAAAATCGTTCTGCTATTAATCATATCAACATTTCTGCTGATCAAGCCCAGCATTGGTGCGGGGCTTGATCCTTTAAATGATGCACATGTTCACGTTGTTTTGAGTGTGAGTGGCCCAGTTTTTCCTGACTCATTATTGATGATGTCCATATCGATTAAAGCTAAGGATAAATCTTTCCTTGAGAAAATTGAAGCTATTCCCGAGTGGTGGAAATATATCACCCCATACTATCAGACCATAAGTCTCTCATCATTATCCCAAAACGGAGCCCCCAGTGAGCCGCGCGATGCTTCTAAAAGTTGGCGATTTAAGCCTGTTTTGACATCACCATTAGATAATCCATCGAATGGTATTATGGAAGTTTATGGAGGATATGTTCTTAAAAAAGCATTCAGTGTCGAAATTCCAGCTTATACAAAACGCGCTGGAACACTATTCATTACGTTAGGAATATTTGATACACGAGAAGCTGCAAAAACGAGCAAAGTAATTCCTTCTTTGTATATTGCTTCCATGGGCGTGTCACTCTTTCAAATTCATGACAAATCGATTTTAAAAAGCCCTGAAGTTAAACAAAGATATAGTGAAAGTCAATTCAGGGCGGAGCTTTTGCAAGGCAATTTCAAAAAAGCAGAAGAATGGATTCAGAAATACACTGGAGCCGGAGGCGATCCGGTGATTGCTGCGGAGTTTCATCTTAAAGTACTTTTATACCAACACAAATTCGAAGAAGCCTACGAGCAATATAAAAAAATGGCCGACATGGATGCGGAATAGAGATACGTTCAAATGTTGTGGATTGGCAAGAGCAGCGTCAATCTCCGTATAGTAATTTAAGCAGCTTTTTGCATTTGTGTCATCTCTGATTCTGCTAATTCTCCGTTGATAAATAGACA
>Ga0182738_1000844_pt1 | contig 40739 bp, 32 predicted proteins | sample eDN5th30CBELigMG_FD_128876 | JGI IMG/M metagenome (GOLD analysis project Ga0182738, IMG submission 128876) | Enriched Miracle-Growth compost microbial communities from Emeryville, California, USA - eDNA 5th pass 30_C BE-Lig MG (version 2)... ...
GCCGATCTCCAGCACGGCATCTTCAGCAGTGAGCGCGGCTGTGGCCACGATGCGATCCAGCACGGCCGCATTTATTAGAAAATTTTGTCCCAGGGTGCGGTTGGGCGAGGTTTGTAGATCGTCGAGAATAGAGCGAACAGTTTTTAATGATGCTGTGTCTGCGGAGCGCATGCACGAAAGTATAGCGAAGGGGCGGGCTAAAAGTACTTTTAGGTATAATCATTGTGCAGGTAATCTCCAAATGCGTAAATTAAAAGTACTTTTATGGATTGTGGCGGGCGCTCTTCTGGGCGGCTGTATCAAAACTCCGGGTAATCCCAATGATTTAAAGCCCGTGCCGGGCATGGAAAAAACTTTTGTGGTTTTGCCGTATGGCGATGGCGGCGCGTTCTGGGATAAGTTCCGCGAAGGCGCCAAACATGCCGCCGCGGAAGGCGGATATAAGATTCAATGGGAAACGCCGCCGCCGGTATGGACCATTAAGCAGCAGGAAGAAGCGCTGCAAACCATTACCAGCTTGCAACCACCGGGCATCATTCTGGGGCCGTTGCATCGCAATCGTGTGCAGGGACGAGTGTCGGAGGCTGCCGAGCTGGGTATTCCTGTCGTGGTGGCGGCCAGCAATGAAGATACCACGCATCAGCTGACTTATGTGGGAAGCGATAACACCGCGTTAGGAAAAGATCTGGCGCAATGGGTGGCGCAGCAGACGCCGGACGGCGGCAAAATTGCCGTGATGAAGACGCAGCCCGGCATGCGTTCGGTGGATATGCGTTTGCATGAGTTGCTGGGAGAATTGGATGGCAAGCCGTTGCAACAAATTGCATTTCCGGCGGATCGCGATTTGAATTATCAGGCGATCAATTTGCAAAAAATCATGGCGGATACCTTGCAAAAGTACTTGCAGCAAAATGCCAATGTGGCTTCCGTGGTGGCGCCCGATGAAAACTCCACGGTGGCGGCCTGGAATGTTTTACAAAAGATCCCTGTGGCCAAACGTCCGCGCCTTTTCGGGGTCAGCGTGGACCCGCATTTGCTAAAAGCCTGTAATGAAGGAAAGATTGCGGTTTTGGTGCAGCAGAATCCCTATAAAATGGGTGAGCTGAGCGCCGCTTCCATCATTGAATTTATTTATGGCAGAAAACCGCAGCAGCAAATCTATGTTCCTTATGAGATTGTGCATGCGGCGAAACCAGCCGAGGAATAGCATCATGTCGAAATATTGTAACGCACCAAACCATGACACTTCACACCAATCCGGCGCCCTGTGGCGCGGGCTAAAGTTTATTGGCAAAACAGCAGTATTCGCGGCCGGCGCGGCAGCCGTAGCCAATGCCTGGCTGGAATATAATTCCATGCCGCTGGGGCCGCGTTTTGAGGCGACCTTTGAGCGTTATCCATCGCGCTTTGGCGATGTGTCCTATGCCGTCAAAGGCCAGGGCAAACCGCTGTTGCTGTTGCACGCCCCGCGTATCGGCGCATCGATGGCGGAATGGCGGCAGGTCTTTGATGCGTTGGCCGAGCACCACACCGTTTATGCGCTGGATTATCTGGGCTGGGGGAATTCCGATCGCACCCGTGCCCTGTGTTCGGCGGCGGAGATGGTAGAAGAGATTCAGTTCTTTGTGGAAGATGTTATTGGCGAACCTTGCATGGTGGCCGCATCCGGACAAAGCACCGCCATTGCCGTCAACGCGGCGGCCCAAACTCCCGAGTTATTTGAACGGTTAATTTTGATTTGCCCCACCACCGAAGCCGATGAAGTGCTGGAAAAAGTACTTTGGCACGGCCACTGGCCGCCGCAGTTGTTGGGTGGCATTCAAAAGAGCGCGCAGGCCATCGCGTCGTTGCCGTTTTTGAATACAACGTTTAGCAATATCCTGACCACGCGCAGTGTCATCACCGCCATGGCGCGTGAATTATTCGCGGACGAAAAATTCGCCACATCAGCTTTCATTGATAATTTATACATCTCGGTGCATCAGCCGGGCACGCGCGCTGAAGTACTTTCTCACCTTGGCGGAAAGCTGGATATCGCCTGGGAAGAGGCCTGGAATCGCTGCGAACAACCGGTGTTATTAATCTGGGGAAGACAGGCAAATGCCGATGCCGCGACGGGCTGGCTGGCTCTGAAGCCATGTGCGGAGCTGGAGATTATTGATGAGGCCAAATTGCTGCCGCATTATGAACAGAGCGCAAAGTTTCTGGAAACCGTGCAGCGTTGGTTGAATGGCTAAGAAGCTGTCTGAGAAAGTCAGGCTTTGTGTCATTTCGACCGGAACGCAGCGAAGCATGAGCGGAGTGCAGTGGAGAAATCTTGCTGTTCGTCCTCTAAAAAGATGCCTCGACTACGCTCGGCATGACACATGTTTTGTATTCTCATACGGGATTCTAAGCGCTTTACATCTCGCTGCCGTGGGCGAAACGCAAGAGGAAGATAAAGAGAAAAGCGCCCAGCAGCGGCCAGATAAATTCGTATTGAACGTGATTGATGGTGAGTGGCACGATGACCGGCAGCTGCATGCGGAGCTGAATCCAATTGCCCAGAAAGGCTCCCACAAAACCGATCAGGCAGTTTGCGCCCCATTGAACTTTTTTTCCTCCCATCAGCGCAGTCGCCAGCGAGGCGGCGATTACCGCGATGATCACAAGAGCGAGTATTTGATTGATAGCCATCGCTTGATACCTATTACCACTTGTATTTAAGATAAAATTCCCTTTGATAAAGAAAGGAAATTACAGCAAGGGCGGCATAAAAGTACTTTTTATGCCGCCCTTTTTCCGAATGGGTTATGCGCCCAGTTCTTTCAGCTTGTCGCGGATTTCCTGATAATCAGGTTCCTGCGCAATTTCCGGCACCAACTGGCGATAGACGATTTGACCGTTGCCATCGATGAGGAAGACGCAGCGGGCGGCCGCGCCCAGCGGGCTCTCTATGTACAGGCCATAAGCTTTGGAGAAATTCTGGCCTTTGTAATCGCTGAGCAACTGCATTTTTTCGACGCCTTCCGCGCCGCACCAGCGCTTCTGCGCAAAGGGCGTGTCCACGCTGATGGTGTAGGCCACCAGGTTATCGCTGAGCGTATCCAGCTCCTGGTTAAAGCGTTTGGTCTCAATCGCGCATACGGCGGTGTCGATGCTGGGAACGACAGAGAGCAAACGAATCTTGCCGGCGCTATCGGATAGCGAAACCGCGCTTAAATCATTGGCGGTCAACGTAAAGTCGGGAGCCTGCTGGCCCACATCCGGCACAGTGCCGCTGAGCGACACGGGGTTACCTTTAAGGGTTACGGAATCTGCCATTTTGTGAAAATCCTTTTACGAAAGTTTGGTGCTAAGTTTGGCATAGCGCTCACGTTTTCACAACCAGGGGATTTCGATATGCAGTGAGGGCCTGCCTCGCAGGGCTTTGTTACTTTTATTCCATGTAACTCATGTTACGCATGTTGCATTTTCATCTCACGCGAAGCCGCGAAGGGCGCGAAGGCGAAAACCGTACATTTGATGAACAGGGTTTAAATCAACATTATTATCCCGCCTATCCTGGTCATCGATGTAAAATAAAAGTACTTTTACTCTCTTTCAAAAATCTGACTCTTCCTTCGCGACCTTCGCGGCTTCGCGTGAGGCAAAAGTAATTTGCTGCGTAACATGAGCATGTAACTAACTTCTCCTCTTTTTCCTGCGCCATATAATCGTTAATTGTCGGAAAGACCAAAACGCAAAATCTTGGTAGAATGATAAAATAGTCAGCTATCTAAAAGTACTTTTAATAATACCAAACAGGCAACAACCAGTTTAATTCACCTTTTTTAGTTATTTGATGATGATGCAAAATTCAACCAATCAGGAACAACACGTTGATAAGCAATCTCAAGTTGTATCCCAGGGACATTCTTCGTCTGATCACGTGCATCGATGTCCTCATTGCGGCGCTGTCATTCCCCCGGGCGCGGACATTTGTGAGAGTTGTGGTAAATGGCTTCTCACTGGCAAATGTCATTTTTGTTATGCGGATGTGGAACCGGGGGCAAAAGTTTTGCAGCAACTGTGGCAATCCGCCGGAAGGCATCATCTGCCCGCAATGTGGCACGCTCAGTTATTTTGATTTTTGTCCTCATTGCCAGACTCCTCTCACCGAGCAAGCCACAGAAACCATTGAATCAGTGCGGAATTCAACGGAGATACAGGAATTGCTGCAAATGGTGGATGCACCAGTGCAGGAATCTTCCAACGGACAGCAGCAGGAAAATTCATCGGAAAAATTAGCGCGATATTTGGCAAAGGTGGAAAAGCAGCAGAGTGACGAATCTGTAACAGAAATTGAGGAGAAACCAGCAAAAAGTACTTTCGAGGAGAAAAGTACTTTTGCCGATGTTGGCAGGAATATCGATGTTGCCACCCGCGCCCGGAAGAAAGCTGAAGAACAGCTTTTGGAAAAGCAGCAAGAGAAAAAAGAGAAAGAACTGTTGCAGAAATTGCGAGAGAAACAATTCAAAGACAATCAAGAAGCGCGGCGTTTCTTCGGCGCGCTGGAAGTTGTTCTGCCCGTCCTCGTTAAAAAAAAGAAGACTGTCAAAATCGGTTGGCTGTGCAATGCCTATGGCGTTATACATCATCACCCACAGGAATGCGCCAAAGCGGGATGGGGAGGCACCTGGTTATATGATGAAATAACCGAGCACGAAACAAAATTGCAAAAGAAGACAATATGAAAACGCAGCGTCCAGATAATGACGATATCATCGTCTCGGCGCCGCAAGGCAAAACGCAACGTGCCGATGATGCTATTATTTCGTCCGGCGCGGCGTCTCCCGGGATCATCGCTGCTTCCGCCGGAAGTCATGTGAATCTCAACGGCACTGTTTACGCCGTGGAAAAACGCATCGCACAATCCGGCGAGGCAGAAGTTTATGTCGTGAATAAAGACGGCCGGCAATTTATTTTTAAATATTATTATTTGCAATATAAACCCAAAGATGAAATTCTGCAAAAGCTGAAAGGATTAAATCATCCTGACATCATCGCATTGCTGGATTATGGAAATCTGAACGGACGCTATTTTGAGTTGAACGAATACGCGCGCGGCGGCGATCTGCTGGGCATTATGCCGGTGAAGTCGGCGGCGAAAATAAAAGAAATCACCACTGAGGTAGTTTCCGCGTTGGATTATTGCCACAATCACGGCATCATTCACCGCGATATCAAACCGCAAAATATTCTCTATCGCACTGCTGATAAACGTGACCTCGCCATCGGCGATTTTGGCATTGCTTCGGACATGCAGAAAGGCAGCGATTTGGTGCGCACCACTACCGCCCGCTCTACGATCTATGCTGCGCCGGAACTTTTCACCAGCATTAAAGGCCAAACTACGCTGGATAAAAGCGTGGACTATTATTCGCTGGGCATGACGCTTTTGCATTTGTGGATGGGCAGTAATCCTTTTGAAGATGTGGACGAATTCGGCATTATGCGTCTCAAAACGGAAGGAAAAGTACTTTTTCCCGATGACATCGATGTCGATGTGGAAACGCTCATCAAAGGATTGCTTACCGTCAGTCCTTCGGATCGCTGGGGATATGACGAAGTGCAACGCTGGCTGCGCGGTGAAACGGTGCGGGAACATTATCAGATTGCAAATTCGCAATATAAACCCTATTCTTTTGGTGTCATCGACGGGCAACAAATCACTGTGAACAACCCCAAAGCAATGGCGGATATTTTAGAAAAATATCCGGATAAAGCAGTGCGCCATCTCTACCGCAATACCATCGCCGATTGGGTGAAGAGCACGGATGCCGGTCTTTATAACGAATTGATGGATATTGTGGAAACAGATTATCCGCAAGATCAAACAGCGGGGCTTACCAAAGCCATCTACATTCTCGATAGAGAACGGCCATTTACAGGCCATTATAAAGCAGCGTTAAGAACTCCGGAAGATATCGCGGCGCATTTGGAAAAACATTTTACCCATTATGAAAAGTCCCTGGTAAATCCCAATGCCGATTTTTATATTTTCCTGGAGGCGAGAAATCACGGAAAGGACGCCAAACGATTTAGAAAGTACTTTCAAGAAAATAATGCGGAATTCGCACTCAATGCAATTATTCTTTCTTTGCAAGGCGGCAGCGATTTTATCCTCGGCAAAAGTACTTTTCATCGGCCGGAAGAATTATTGCAAGCTGATAAGGAGACTAAGAATGACATTATTGCGCGTCTTGCCAATCCTAATTCCAGGCTTTCAATTTGGATCGCGGCATTTCCCGATTTTCAGCAGACAATCGATAAATGGAGAGCGTTAGGACAGTTTGATGCTGTGACGTTTCGTTATGCCTTGCAACAAGGCTATTGTTACAAATCGGAAGTGGCGCAGGACGCGGGCGAATTTAAACAGCTATTCAAAAAGTACTTTTCTTCATTCATCGCTTCAACGGCGGAAGCAGAGCAGTGCAGAGATAGCGCTGATTATTGGCTAAAGAATTATGCCGGTTCATCGCTGTGCCAGGTGATGATCGACGATATGATTGAGACCGATCGCTCGGGAAATAACATTTGTCTAATACTCAAAAATATCTTGGCGCACGCCGAAAGTGCCGGCATTTCAATATATCAAATCATTGAATTAATCTTTCCCCGTTTAAAGTCCCTGGCAACAACAGATAAGAAAGTGGCTTTATGTGTATTTCGTGAAATTAAAGCAGGAGTCAAAAAGTATTGGGAATATGAATATCAGACAAAATCTCCCCGTTTTCTTGATGTGCTGAAGGGATATTTGTTATTTTTTGAGTCTGCCGGACAAAATTATGGCGACTTTCCTGCGCTTTTGGCCACGCAGTTAAGCAAGACAATAAAAGCAGGATTACGTGGCGATATAGCGAATATTAAAAATGATGAGCGCCTGGTTACTGTCTATCGGGAGGAACAAAAGTCTGTCCTGGAAAAATTGAAGTTGATGAATAGAAGAGATCCTACTGTCAAGCGATTTACGGAAGAAAAGACACTGATTGATATTCGTCTCCGGATGATTGAAAATAAGATTGCAAAAGAAGAGCAAGGAAAACAGGGTGAAGTCCGGAACGAAATTGAGAAGAGGGCGGCATTGCGTCGAGCGGCGGACGCAAATCTTCCTAATCAAAACCAGCCGTCGGGGACCGTTAACTCATGTCTTGCATTAATTGGCCCGATAATATTGTTGCCGTTCACCATTTTCCTAATTTTCTTGTATTTTCATTCTCCAGGGGCGGCGAGTTCTCTTGTTACAACACTTATTCTTATTGGCGTTTTGTGGAGTAAAATAAGTCAAAAACGGAGAGCATCAAATCCTATTCCACGCTTCAATCAAGCCGAGCAAGATGCGCTGGCGCAATCGACGGCAAATATTGAAACGTACTTTTCTAAAAAAAGGGCGCTTGATCGTTTTAATGAAATGGTTCGCATTATGTTGCTTGATGATGACGCGTTCACGAAAGAGTATATTTCCATGAGTTGAGTTAAAAGTACTTTTATTTTTACACTGCAAAAATGTCACTTATTTGTTCGAAATGCCAACAGAAAAACCGCGACGTCGCCCGCTTTTGCAAACACTGCGGCGCGAAGGTTTCCGGCGCTGATATCAGCTTGCCGGATCCGAGTTTTGATGAGTTGATCGGTCTCGTGAATTTGAAAAAGAGAATTCAAAACACCGTTACTTTCGCCACGCGTTTGCAAGCGAGCGGGCGCACTTTTGATAAAAGTACGTTGCATACCATTTTGATCGGCAACACGGGCACTGCTAAATCGCGCATTCCTGATATTCTGGCGAAGACCTATTTTAAAAATGGCATCATCGCCAAGCCGGATGTGAAGGAGGTGAATGCGGCAGGGTTTGAATCTTTTTTTCAGGATATTCCGGGCAATCTGAATGCTGCGCGCGGCGGCGTAATTTTTATCGACGAAGTGAATAAATTGCTGCCCGAAAAATATATTCCTGGCCAAACCACGATGATGGATAAGCTGTTCGCGGAGATGGATGGCATTCACGGTGATCCAGTCATCATCCTTTCTTCGCGCCCGGAGGGTTTTAGGGATTACCTGAATGATAATCCCCGAGTGCGCAATCGCTTTGGATTTATTTTTGAATTGCCCGATTTATCCGCTGGAGATATGGGCAAATTGGCGCGGCGGCTTTTTGCGCGGCAAAAGTTTTCGCTCTCGCCCGAAGCAGAACGTAAATTAGAAAAATTGTGGCGAAAAACCGAACGCGAAAAAGACGGCACTTTCGGCAATGGTTACACGGTGCAGAAGATAGTGGATGACATTATCGAAGCGCACTTCTTGGGATTGCATTATAAAGATTCGCCCGATGTGATTCAGGATTATGATATTGCAGGCGAATTCAACGAGGACAAAACCACCGAGCAGATTTTTGCCGAGCTCGATGATTTCGTCGGCATGACGGATATTAAACGCTACATCAGAAATTTAGTGGAGCGCATTAAGGTGTCAAAGCGGGACGCCGAACGCACCGGTAAAAAGTACTTTTTTGGGGAACATCTCATTTTCACCGGAAACCCGGGCACGGGAAAAACCACATTGGCTCGAAAGCTGGGAGAGATTTTCGCCTCCATCGGCCTGTTGGATAGAGGCCACGTTGTGGAAGCGGACCGCAGCACCATGGTGGCGCAATATGTGGGGCAAACCGCGAAACAGGTGCAGAAATTATGCGACCAGGCGCAAGGCGGCATTTTGTTCATCGACGAAGCCTACACGCTCAAGCAGCATGATAACGACATTTTTGGACAGGAAGCGATTGACACCGTGCTCAAGCGGATGGAGGACGACCGCGGCAAATTTATGGTGATCGCCGCGGGATATGAAAAGGAAATGCAGGATTTTATTACCTCTAATCCCGGGCTGAAATCACGTTTCAAAGAAGAAAATATTTTCAATCTGCCCGATTATGACGCGAAAGAGTTGTTTGGTATTTTTCAAATTTTCGCGAAGAAAGGCGGCTATGCATTGAACGCGGAAGCAGAAGCAAAACTGCAAAAAGTACTTTTGGAGATGTATGATCACCGCGACAAAAACTTCGGCAATGGCCGCACCGTGCGCAATTTATATGAGCAATGTCTGGCGCGGCGAGCGGCGCGATTGCAAAACGCGCCGGATGACGAATATGATTTGATATTGCGTCCGGATGATGTGCCCGGCGAGGAAGATAAAAAAGTACTTTCCGTGGATGAAGCTCTGGCGGCGCTCGACCGGTTGATCGGTTTGGATGCCGTGAAAAAAGAAATCACCAGTTTGATAGATTATTTGGAAGTGGAGAAACTCCGCGCGGAAAGCGGCGGTAAAAGTACTTCTTTGAATTTACATTTCATTTTTAAGGGCAATCCGGGCACCGGCAAAACCACCGTCGCGCGCATCCTGGCAAATATCTTCAAGGCGATGGGTTTACTGTCGCGCGGGCAGCTCGTTGAAACCGATCGCAAGGATTTGGTAGGACGCTATATCGGCGAGACCGCGCCAAAAACCAATAAGGTGATTGATCGCGCTATGGGTGGAGTGTTGTTTATCGACGAAGCATATTCCTTAACGCCGCCGGGCGCGAGCCAGGATTTTGGACAGGAAGCAATTAATACGCTGCTCAAACGCATGGAGGACGACAGCGGGAAATTCATTGTCATTGCCGCCGGATACGATAACGAAATGCAGCGGTTTTTGGATTCCAATCCCGGGCTTACATCACGCTTTAGCCGGCATATCCATTTTGATGACTATGGGCCGCAGGAATTAACGGAAATTTTCAAATTGATGGTGAATTCAAAAGGCATGACGTTAGCGTCGGGCATGGACGAATTCCTCTTGAATAAATTTACCGGGATTTACAATAACCGCGATAAGAATTTTGCCAATGGCCGCACCGTGCGGAATCTATTTGAAGCGGCGCTGCAAAACCAGGCGGTGCGCATCGCGCAATTGCACAAAGCAGGTAAAGATGTGCAGCCGGTCATTAACGTGATTACAAAGGAAGATATTTCATCATCATGATTTGCCCCTATTGCAAAAGTGATATTGACGATGACAGCTTCCACTGCGATCAATGTGGGAAAGAGTTATTCGTGTGTCCAAAATGCGGGCTCGCGGGTAAGGGGCGCAATTGCGTGGAGGATGGCGCTAAACTTGTTTCGCGAAAACAGCAAGCGGCAGGTGGAGCCACTGATCCGCAAAGCCGGAACGTAAAGCCGGCGCAACCCACTTCGTTATTCGATTCGCCGGCACCAAATCAGCCACAGGTTTTGCCGCCCAAAAGTACTTTTCCTCATCAAAATATCTCCCCATCAATTCCGGCATTACGATTAGTCAATAAAAATATCGGTATCGATGTGGAGATAAAAAATAACGATATTATCGGGCGCGATACGGGGAATCATGTAGACATCTTTGGGAAACATTCCCAGATATCGGGACAACACGCGCAGTTTATTTATACCAATGGTAGTTGGGCGGTGAATGATCTGAACTCGACGAATGGCACGGCGGTGAATACTTCTCCGAATTGGAAAGACGTTCCCAAATTACAACCACACTCGCCGCAAATAATTCGTGACGGTGAGTATTTACTGATTGCCAATATCGAATTTCAGATAAAAATTGGCGCGCCGCAAGTGACGCCGACAGGAACACAGCGTTTGTAATGAAACTAACTATTAAGGCCGTATCCGACATAGGCAACATCCGCGAAAAGAATGAAGATATGCTCCTCATCGGAAATGAGTTTGTGCGCGATGGCTCATCGGAGCGCGAATTCGATTTTGATAGCGCCGAGCATCCATTGATGATTGCCGTGGCAGATGGCATGGGAGGATATCAGGGCGGCGAATATGCCAGCGAAATTACTATCACAGAAATGAACGCTGCTGTGCATGATCTTAAAAATGAAGCCGCTAATACTGACCTCAAAAAGTACTTTTCCGGGTGCGTCCAAAACATCCATCAAAAGCTATTGGAAGAAGGCGCGCAGGATGAAACAAAAAAGGGCATGGGCTCCACGTTTGTGGGGATTTTATTCTTTCGGAATTCCATCTATCTCATCAATGTTGGCGACAGCCGCGCCTATCGCTTACGGAACGGGTTGTTGGTGCAACTTTCGCGTGATCATTCGTTGCGTGAAATGACGGGTAACGCTGATGCGCCATCCAACATTATCGTTAATTCATTAGGCGCTGGTGAAAAAGTTTTTTGTGATTTTGAAGATATCTCCCAGCGCGTTTTATCTGGCGATTCGCTGTTGTTGTGTAGCGATGGTCTTTGGGATGAATTGGATGACGAGGATATCGAAACAATTTTGGATGATTCGTTCAATCCTCTTCACACCGTAAATGCTGTGAAGAGTAAGGAAGGGAAAGACAATATATCCGTCATCTTGGCCCATTGTGGCTAATGAGAGGAGCATAGTTCAACTTGCAAACGCAACTTCGGTTAGAATACATATTGTTATGCACATTTTCATCTTAGCAGTCTCGATGTTGTTACTTGGCGCTGTGTCGGCGCTGGCCGAAAACGTGACTTACATGGACGGCGAAACGCAGCTAACTGGTTATCTGGCCAAGCCCGGTGGGGCCGCAACGTCATCCGCCAAACCTCCTGGCGTGCTGGTGTTGCCGGCGTGGAAAGGAGTCGATGCGCACAGCAAAAACTCCGCGGATAAATTGGCGGCGCTGGGTTATCAGTCGCTGGTCGCCGATATTTATGGCACTGGCGACAAAACATTGGAGATGGAAGATGCCGTCCGCTTGAGTAGCCATTTCAAATCACATTATGACGAATATCAAAAGCGCATTCAACAGGGATTGGATGAATTGATTCGCTGTGGCGCGGACCCCGCGCGTCTTGCTGTGATCGGTTATTGCTTCGGCGGCACGGGTGCGCTGGAAGCGGCGCGCGGCAATTTGCCGGTGCGCGGCGTGGTGTCGTTTCATGGTGGATTGGCCAAAGACGCGGCTCGTCCCAATGGCCCCATCAAGGCAAAAGTACTTGTATTGCATGGCGCTGATGATCTACATGTCAGCCCCGAATCTATCACCGCGTTTGTGAATGAAATGCGGGAAGGCAAAGCCGACTGGCAGATGATCTGGTATGCCGATGCGGTGCATTCATTCACTGATCCGAATGCGGGAAATGATAAATCCAAAGGTGCTGCTTATAATGAAGCGGCGGCGCGGCGCTCGTGGCAACACATGGAATTGTTTTTGCAGGAATTGTTTGGGTAAAAGTACTTTTAATCACCTATTATGAAGATATTAATTACGGGAGCAGCCGGTTTCATCGGATCGCATCTTTGCGCACGGTTATTGGAAGAAGGAAATGAGGTTTGTGGTCTCGATAACTTTGATCCCTATTACGATATATCCATCAAGGAAGAAAATATATCGCGGCTGGAGCAATATCCACAATTTCATCTGGTGCGCGGCGATATTCGCGATCAATCCACCATCGATTCGCTCTGGCAACGTTTTGCGCCTGACCGCGCGGTGCATCTGGCGGCGCGCGCGGGAGTGCGCCCTTCCATTGCCCTGCCGGCGCTGTATAGCGATGTGAATATCACCGCCACCATTCATCTCTTCGAAGCCGCCCGCCGCCACGGCACGCCGGTGGTTTTTGCGTCGTCCTCTTCTGTTTATGGCGGAAGCGACCGCGTTCCCTATGCGGAAAACGATCCGGTGAATACACCCATTTCGCCCTATGCCGCTTCCAAGCGCGCTGGAGAATTAATGGCAGCGGCCTATTTTCATCTCTATCAAATTCCCCTTATATGTTTGCGTTTTTTCACTGTTTATGGCCCCGGCCAGCGGCCAGACATGGCCATTCATAAATTCGCCAAAGCGTTATTGACTGATCAACCAATTACGCTTTTCGGCGATGGCAGCACGGCGCGCGATTATACCTATATTGACGATATTGTGCAGGGCGTTGTGGCCAGTATAGAGCGAGCACCCGCACTGGGATATGAAATTTTTAACCTGGGAAATAGCCGCACCGTGCAGTTATTGGAACTGGTGCAATTGCTGGAAAAAGCCACCGGTAAAAAAGCGGAGATCCGTTGGGAACCCATGCAGCCGGGCGATGTGCTTTTAACATCGGCGGATATTTCCCACGCGGGAACATTATTGGATTATCATCCGCAAACGCCTATTGAAAAAGGATTACAAAATACCGTGCAATGGCTTCAAACGCAGATGTTATAAATCATACAAAAGTACTTTTGGTTGAGTTCATTTTTCCCGGATCAGAATAATACGATCCACGTAAATTTTCTGCACATTTGGATGATGACCAGGCACGAAATAAATATACATGCCACCATTTAATTCATATGTTCCCAGATCAATCGGCTTGTATTCATCGCCCGCTATCCCGGCTAAAGGATAGCCTTTTGCGCCAAAGTTTTTCTTATTTGGCACATCGTAAATCCCTGTTGAAAAAGCATTGCCTTCCGCCTTCATACCGGGCGCAACTTCCGCGCGAACCATCGCATAAATATGCCATTTTGCATCGCCAGAAGATTCTACGTATTGCCCCAAATGCGCTTGCAACGCCCATTCAGTGGAATTGGTTCCCATATACGTGGCTTTGCCATCGGACGCCGCAGCATCATCGGTGTTGCCGATTTCCGTAATTCGCGGATACATCTTAAACGCATTTTGCTGAATGTCAATGACATCTGCCGCCGGATATTTTTGGGCAAAATCGGGCAATGGCACTGACTTCGCAAACGAGCGTTGCAATATGGCGATTCCGCCTTCAAAGGATACGGTTGATCCCCAATTATGTATGCCAAAGCTTTTGGCCGCCGTGGCGAATTGTTGCAGCGCTGCCTCCGGATCAGATGGGCCGGGAAAGGATTTATTTTGCGACTCCGCTTCGCGTTTCAAGATGTTGTACTTATAGAGCACAAGGCCATCTAAAGATAACCGTTCGCGTTGCACGCGGGACGAAAGTACTTTATCGTCCTTCACAGCCGCAGCAGCCTGGTCAAATAGCTGCTGCGCCTTGCTAATCGCGTCCACGTCCATGAATGAATAATCGCCATTATATAACGATAGCCGTGTTTTTTGATCCATGAATGAGGTTTGCACGACATTCAAATACTGTTTCAAATAAGGCCCCGCAGCGCCATAATAACCGTTGAGAAATTCGTTGGTCAACTGCGTTTGATCCTGCTGTGGATTCCACATTAGATGTCCTTCGAGCCAACCGCGCAACTGCGTAAAATCGCCCACGCTATCTGTATAATTATCGCCTTGCACGAAAACGCCCGTCACTTTGTGCGCTGCGAAGAAACGTAAATTCCTGGCGAGAATATCCCAATTGGGAAAAGGCAGCATGGTCGCGGTGAAATTTGTTGCATATGTCCACATGAAAAGTTGCGGTGCAATTTTCGACCATTCCAGCAGATTATCGCGCACGTCCGCATTCCATTCGCTATCGATGGGATGTCCCCAATCGGCATAAATAGGCGCGAGGCGGATGATGACATTTTTGGCTGGACGAATAGTTTTTGGCGCTTTTTCCGAGTATAAATAAGCCAGCGTTTCCACCAGGAAGCCGGGATATTTTTCATGCACTTTCGCTGCGACCTGATTGACGAATTGGATCAGCGGCGCTGCTTGTGACCCTTCTTTTTCGGCCAATGCCATGGATGCGGCATCATGGCAATAGTTGCCGCTATCGTTTTGCGAAACCGAGATGTATCCGGCATCGGGATTTTTCGCAATCCACGCCAACACTTGCTTTGTCATTTCTTCCACAACTTCGGGATTGGAAAGGCAAAGTTGCGTGTTCTGCGCGGCGGGCATTTTGGAAGAAGTGGTGCAGGGCAAATTGCCATTCATCGGATCGCTGTACCAATCGGGATGTTCTTTAAAGTACGTCTCCGGCGGCAATAATTTGCTGAAGGTGTGCACAAATCCCAGCATCGTATAATGGCCGCCCCATGCAGAAGTTTGATCGCCATGATCGCCGTTTTCGCGCAGGATCGTGGAAAATTCAGGATGGTAAGTAGTTTTGCCATCAACAAAACTACGTCCCGCAAAATGCTCGCGATAATTAAACGGCGGCACATATACAATATCTTGTGGCGCGATGGTAAAAGTACTTTTATGCGGAATCGTACTTTCCGTAGGCGTCCACCAGCGGCATCCTGCCACATCTTCCAGAAATTGGAATACCGCATATAACGTTCCGCGCGGGCGCCCGCCGGCGAGAATGAGATTGTTGCCAACGGTTTTAATAACAATGCCGTCGCTGCCCAGCGCTTTCCAATTTTGTTGGGGTAAAAGTACTTTTACGCGATTACCCGCGCCTATTAAAATCTGTGGCGCTTTGGCGGCTACGGCGGTTTCCGGTTTGATGGCAATCGCCGCGCCGGTGATTTGCTGAAAGTACTTTTGGAACTGCTCTGCCGCTGTTTCCTCCGCAGGAATGGCATCAGTGGCGATAGCAATCACGTAAGACGTTTTACCATTTTCGGCAAAATGAAAAGCAGGAGCTGCCATGGCATTTTGGACAAAGCCGGGCGCGGCGAGTAGCAGTGTTGTCATGCAAAGTATAAATGTGTATCTCATGATTTCGTGGGGTCAATGTTTGATGATATTAAATAGGCTGCGATTTGCATTCACGTATGTTGCTTGCAGAAATTTCACATGTCCGTCCGCAAAAAGATAGTTACCGCCTCCGCTCGGATGTGCATTGAGTTCAGCGGTTTCCACATCAAATGGGCCACCATGCAACATAGGAATATAACTAATGCCCTGCCAACCATAAAGAAACTCCGCCCTATAGGGAAATGCAGCGCTCGTCATGCTGCATGGATCTGATGCCAATATTGTTTCCGATGGAGACTGCACAAGCGCTAAGGCAACCGGCGAATCGGTTGGCGTATATTGTCCTCCACTTAAGCCAAATCCATTTCCCAGGCGTGTTGTATCTGGATTTGATGCCGAAGAAACACCGGTAAAGGGATCTCTTCGTATACTGGATCCGCCGACATTATAAGCGTAACCGCCATAGGTATAACCATCCGAACCACCATAGCGAGTTAATGGTCCGGCGGTGGGACATATCCAGATTTGCTGCTTATTTTTAATATAGGGATTGAGCACATCATACCATCGATTGCTTTTTCCATTTTCAACTGCACTCCCGTTCGCCGCGGCAGGATATCTCTCGTCATAATCCTGCGTATACATGGTGAAGGCAATGCCGATTTGTTTGAGATTACTCTGGCAGGATGCTTTGCGCGCCTGTTCGCGGGCACGGGCAAAGACAGGAAAGAGAATTGCAGCCAGGATACTTATAATGGCTATAACAACCAATAATTCTATCAGGGTAAAGCCGTTGCGATGTTTCATCATAACTCTCCAAAAGTACTTTTATGGCACATCGTAATCAATGAGCCATTCCTATTATACCCCGTTGGAGAGGAAATTAAACGGATGTATCGTATCACTGATTGAGATATCGTCTCAATCTTTTCGGGATTGTTGGCGATAGGAGCGAGGTGTAGTTCCGGTGTGCTGCCGGAACAACGTTTGGAAATGATGCGGTGATTTGTAGCCGATGAACGTAGCGATGCTGCTGATGGTCCAGTCTGAGTCATGCAGCAATTCCCTGGCGATTTTGAGGCGATGCTCATTGAGAATCTCCACGAACGTCTTGCCAGTTTCCGCTTTCACCCGGCGTGCAAACTGGGCGCGGGAAAGATACATATATTGCGCCGCACCTTCCAGCGTGGGCCGATCGTATAAATTAGATTGAATGTAATCGTGCAATTGTTCCGTGAAATTGGACTCTGCCTGAAAACGGCGCTGCTGCGATTCGCTTTCGATATGGGGCACAATTTGCAATCGGCCGGCTTGCATTTCGCGAGCAATAACGCGAAAGAAGGCCGGGAGTAATTTTTCGCTCAAAGTACTTTCGGGAGATGTTTTGTCAAGAGTTTCCTCCATTAAAATCCGGAAAAGATGAGTGGCATGGCCGTGTTTTACCAGATAATTTTCAAACACCTGCGCGGGAGCATTTTCATAATGACTGCACCAGCATTGCAAAGCATTCTGATTTAGTTGGAAGTAGAGAATTTCGCAAAAAGTACTTTTGGTAAGATCGGCAATATTCCGCGTGCCGTCCGGGTGCGGCAAATTCGGCGGGATGAAAATAAAATATCCAGGCCCGCACAAGAGAGCTTGACCGCCCAGTTGAAAATCGATATGCCCGGAAAGCACGCAGGCCATTTTTAGAGAATTGGTTTCATTTAGCCCGAGATCCGGCCAGGTCGCTGTGTACAGGCGGGTGTTGTGATAGAGCCGCTTGCCTTTGACAATTGTTCGTTTGCCGCTCAGTGGACGTTTTTGGAGCTGCACGCCTTCAGGTAACTGCGAAGCACGCATTTGTTCGCTTCCTACGATGATGCGTCCGGCCGCAACATCCGACCAGGGAATTAATTTGCCGTTCAGGAACTGCGAAAAGGCGGTCATGATAAAATGGAGTGTATATTGTTCTGAGCTTCTCCATCCATTTCATGCAGCAATCTTTCGATGTGATTATTATTGGCGCCGGCGCGGCAGGTTTGATGGCCGCCGCCGCAGCAGCGAACATGCGTGTGAATGACGCTGCGCCAAAAGTACTTTTATTGGATGGCCGCGATAAGATTGGCGCGAAAATCCTGGTGGCCGGTGGCGGGCGTTGCAATGTGACCAATGAATTTATTCATCCCTCGCGGTTTCACACCGAAAGCGATGTCAATGGCGCGTTGGCGTTGAAAGGCGATGGATCGAAATCGTTTGTGGGTCGTGTTTTGCGGGCGTTTTCGGTGGAGCAAACGCACCGTTTCTTTGAATCTATCGGTGTGCCTTTAAAGCTGGAAGAGACCGGAAAATATTTTCCCGTCTCAAATTCAGCGCGCACTGTGTTGGAGGCTTTGCTTCAAAACGTGGCCGATTCCGGTGCGGAATTACGTACCAATGTCCGTGTTTACGATATATCTTTTTCCGAAAATAGGTATCGGTTGGAAACGAGTAGGGGAGAGTACACGGCCACTTCAGTGATTGTTTGTAGCGGAGGCATTGCGCTTCCCAAGAGTGGCAGCGATGGCGCAGGATACCCCTGGGCAGAAAAATTTGGTCATACAATTATTTTCACGACACCCGCCTTATCTCCTTTGTTATCAAAGAAATTGCCATATAAACATTTATCGGGAATTGCTGTCCCGGTGCGTTTGCAATGTGGGGATAAAAGTACTTTTATGCGGTATGAAGGTTCGTTGCTCTTTACTCATGTGGGCTATTCCGGCCCGGTTGCATTGAATATCAGCCGCCATGTGGCGCGTGATAACGTATATAAAAAAGTACTTTTACGACTTTTGCCACAAGTGCCGGATGGCGAGGAGAATCGGTTCTGGCATGAATTTGTGAAAGCCAATGCGAAACAAAATTGCGTGAATGCGCTGTGCCAATATTTTCCGCGGCGCTTATCGGAAACATTAATAACGAATGCATTGGGCGAAACCGCTTTAACGAAAACGACAGGGAAATTAAGGAGTGAGGAACAGCAAAAGCTGAAAAGTACTTTGTTAGATCAGGAGTTGGAAATCAGCGAAGTTGCCGATTATGTCAAGGCCGAAGCCACGGCAGGCGGCGTTAGTTTGGCGGAATTGGAACCGGCGACGATGATGTCGAAATTGCAACAGGGATTATTTTTTGCCGGTGAAGTGTGCGACGTGGATGGCTGGTTGGGCGGCTATAATTTTCAATGGGCCTGGAGCAGCGGGACTGTGGCAGGGCGTGCGGCGGCGCGGTTTGCGTTGAAGAATTAAAAATATAATCAGGATTGGACTAAATTAGTGGGGGCAGGCCTCCGTGCCTGCTCATATAAAATTAATTCCATATTGCTGTTTTTAAAAATAAAGAGTCAGCAAAGCTGACAAGTTATTAGCAGGCACGGAGGCCTGCCCCCACTGATTTTATATTTGGCTATTCGCTAATTGTGTATTTTTCACCGGCGCAAAACTTTTTCGATGAATTTCGCAAGGGCCGTTATTTCGTAAAGCTTCCAAATGTTTCTTGGTGCCGTAACCTTTATGTTTCGCAAATCCATATTGCGGAAATTGTTTATCCCATTCGCACATAAGACGATCCCGCGTGACTTTCGCAACAATCGATGCGGCGGCGATGGAACGCACTTTGGCGTCGCCTTTGACGATAGCTTCATAAGGCCACGCCGCCGTGCCGTAAGGCAAACCATCTATCAGGACATAATGTATTTCAGCGTGGTTGGCGCATAAATCCTGCACCGCCGTTTGCATGGCCTGCCAGGTTGCCTGGCGGATGTTGATGCGGTCGATGGTGGTGTGATCGATAATGCCGATGCCGGTTTCGCAATGTGTGATGATTTGCTCGAACAGATTTTCACGCGCCGTTTCGTTGAGTTGTTTGGAATCGTTTAACTCAACAAACCACGGAAGTTGCAACACCGGCAAAATCACCGCCGCTGCCACCACCGGTCCGGCCAGCGGCCCGCGCCCGGCTTCGTCCACGCCGGCGATGCGGAAAAATCCCTGGCCATGAAGGCGTGATTCGTATTCTGAAAGATGGGGCGGAGGCGCTGGTTTCGCCGTTTTACGCATGAAAAGTACTTTTGGCCAAATTCCGCATCATTTAAAAATGCACTTTGCCGGTGGTGGGGGAGGCAGTTTGTTGTGCGGCTTGTTGTTGCAATTCGCTGGTTAATCCCTGTGCCAGTGATTTGCCGAATTCATCGCCGGCAGCAGCGAGAGCGCCGGTGAAGGCTTTCGCGCCAAAGATGGAGCCCAATCCTTTGCCGCCGCTCATGTTGATGATGGCGGGTTCGCCTTCGATGCCGGCTTTCTGCGCGGCGGCCTGGATGGCGGTATGTAAACCGCCCAACTCATCGATCAGCAGGTTCTTCTTGGCCTGTTCGCCGGTGTAAACGCGGCCGTTGGCCAGTTTGAGCACGGCCTCTTTGGTGAGTTTGCTGCCGGTAGCTTCGCGCCGTCCGTCCACCACATCAGTCACAAACTGATTGTATAGATTCATCAACAATTCGTGGAACAGTTGCTTTTCATCAGGACGCATGCCGCGAAAAGGGCTGCCCGAATCCTTGAATTTACCGGTGGTCATGACGTTGCTGTGAACGCCCAGCTTTTGCATCAATCCCTGGAAATCCATGAATTCGGAGATCACGCCGATGGAGCCGGTGAGAGTGGCGGGGTCGGCGTAAATTTTATCGCAGGCCGCGGCCACATAATAACCGCCGGAGGCGGCCACATCGCCCATGGAGCAAAGCACCGGTTTTTTGGCGCGCACGCGGCGAATGGCTTCATACATTTCCTGCGAAGCGGCCGGGGAACCGCCGGGGGAATTGATGCGTACCACCACGGCTTTCACCGAAGAGTCTTTGCCCGCGTCATCGATCTGGCGGATGAAATTTTGTGGTGTGGTGCCGCCGCGCAACAGGCCCGAATCTTCCGAATCAGCAATGGCGCCATAATAGGACACCACGGCCACGCCGGGTTTGCCCAGGCTGTCGCCCGAAAATATTGCGCCGATAAAGAGCAGCCCAATGCCGCCTATGACAATGGCCACTACCACCATAAAAATCAACAGCCCCGAGGGCACCAAAGATTGACGTTGCATAAAAGTACTTTATCCGGTTACGGCGCAGTTTGCACGGCGGATGGAGTGTCTGTGGTGGGAGCCGGCGTTTCCGTTTCCGCTGCCGGTGCTGCTGGAGCGACGGGGGCGGTGACTTCGCGTTGCAGCTTGATCGAACGGAAAATCAAGTCCTGCTTGGACCCCCAGGTGTTGATGATAAGATCATAGCCATCGCGATTGGTGAAGGCGGCGCGGGGAATATCCACGGTGTAGGTGATTAGTCCGGTTCCCTGTTCCACTTCCTGCCAGGGCGTGAAGAGGAATCCATCCGGCGAATCATACTGAATATTGAATCCACCGCGGGCGCGGAAGGCAGCTGTTCCCGTTGAGGGCGGGCGATATAACGTAATCTCCATTTTCACCGGTTTGCCCGGTTCATCGTAGAAATAGGAATCATCCACGTCCAGATAAATCGAGGGATTGCCGGCGGCTGGATTATAGATATCGCGGGACACGGTGGTGATGAGTCCGCTGACGTCATTATAGCTAACGGGTTGCGCCTCGCCGCGGAAATAAGCGTATTTCTTCCAGTTAAGACCGCTTTCCGCGGGCTTATTTCCACTGAAGTCTGCGCTGACGCCATTGGTGAAATCAGGTTTGGGAGCTGTGGTCAATGCATCTAACGGCGCGGGCGTGGCCGCTTGAATCTGCGCCACAAAGGCGGGATCCAGATTTGTCACCCAGACCGGCGAACTGGTAAGGCGGAGTTTTTTCTCTTTGGAAAGTACTTTTCCGGTGACATCAAGGATTTCGCTCTGTGCGGTGGTTTTCAGTACTAGTTTGCTGTTGGCAGATGCCGGCTCTTTGACATCTGCCACGGGCGTGGGAGCTGCGGTGGTGGGCGGCGGAGTCACTTCTTGCAAGGTGACCGTGGTTTTATCCTGATCTAACGACCATGCCACGGCGCTGTTTTGCTTGCCATCCGAGAACAGCAAAATCACCGCATCCGGCCCCTGCGCCAGCGCGCCGGCATAGGCCGCATTCCGGAGCAGCGTGTTGAGATTGGTGAACGCCTCATAAGCCGGGCGCGGTTGCATGCTATTGGTCATCAGCCCGCTGTTGGTGTCAGAGTTGACCGGGTCAACTTTGGGGTAATTGGCCTCATCGCGCAATGCGCCCCACACAATTTTGGGCATGCCGGAAGCCAGTGCCAGCGTCATCGTTTTTACCAGATATTCGGCCTGCGTTTGTGGCGTAAAAGTACTTTTGAGGCGTTTGAGCAAAGCCTGATCGTCGCTGTAGAAAATTTGCTTACCCGGAGAATCTTCGCTGAAAACGGGCCAGGACAGAGCATCTGTCCAGTAGGTTTGCGTCTTGTTGGCGCGCAGCGTGGAATGTGGCAATAAGAATGCTGCGGGCGATGCGGGCACGCCGGGCTGCCACTGCGACAGCGGATGGAGCATGATGCCTTTCACCGCGGAAGTGAGGCCATTATCTTTCAAATCATGCAGAAAGCCCAGGTTAACGCCGCCCGGCTCGCCAGCGAAAACGATGGCATCCGGATCGGCCAGACTCGCCATCACCGCGCCGCGGCGCACGATGGTGCGATAATCTTTGGCGCCGGAACGGAAATTATAGGAAGCGGGATATTCCCAGACCTGCCAGGCATGCACTTCATTGCGATAGCGTCCCACCACGCGGCGCACGTAATTATCCCAGTTGGAAAAGTACTTTTCCTGCGGCGGCGCGTTGCGCCACTGATTGACATCCGGCGTATCCTGATAAATGGAAGCCCATTGCGCCGAATTACCCAGCACGCCTACCACGCCCATTCCGCGGTTTTTGGCGCCACGCACGATGTAATCAAAGAGCTCCCAGGCAAACGGAGCATCTTCAGTGGGCTCCAGCAGCGACCAGTCAAAACGGATTTTGATGAAGGCGGCATTGGCGGCGCGCGCGGCATCCAGCAATAAATCGGCATCCTTTTCGCCGGTCAGACTGGTGGTGTCAATCGTCACCCCGAAATGTCCCAGTTTGTTCAACGCCGCGAGGTGATTGATCGAAGAAATGCTATTGATCAGCACCGTTTTGGAAGCGCCCTGCCATTGCACCTGATACCCAAAGAGTTCGGCCAGGGAACGCAGCGGCACGAAGGTGCGCCCGTCCTCGACGGCTGGAGCCGCGGTGAGGGGAATCTCAATTTGATTGAGCGTGGCGGTGGGGATGTTAATTTTCAGGAAAAAAGTGCGTCCGCCCTGTTGCACCAGAATTTGCTGTTTGGCGGCGTCATAGCTAACGGTAGCACCCAGTTTTTCCAACACGCCGCGCAACGGCACCAGCACCGCACCCTTCTTGAGCTGGGGCGGCGGATCGACGGAAGTGGCGGCATGGTTGATCTGGATAGAGATGGAATCATCTGCGGTTTGCGCTAAAAGTACTTTTGGTGAAATCATCAAAGCTGCCCCGAAACACAATCCGGTGCAGAGGAGATAATTAGCCTTGCTGCGAAGATGAGAGCGAAGTAGAGACATAAGAATTAGAGGACGCATAAATGGAAGAAGAGTTCAGCGTAAAGGCTCCATTTAGGGACATTTGCCGGAACTGTACAAAGAAACGGCGCAGCAAAAGGCGCCGCGCCGCAATTGACCATTTTACCAATGTGAGATTGGATCGTGGGCGAATTACATGCCACCCTGTGACTTGACTGCTTGCACAGCCTCTTCACGAGAAATCCAACGTCCGGTATTCTGGAGATATTTCCAGCGCAGATAGCCCGCCAGCGACATGAAATTCGCTTCCGGGGTGAATGCTGTGAGACCGGACACCGACGGGTAATCCTGAGCCTGGGCCTGTTGCGGCATAGCCATCATGCCGACGGCCGCGAGAACTGCTACGATGACACCAATCAGTAATTTTCGCATGTTACGTCACCTCCTCTGTGATAATCGTTTGCACGATTATACCTCATTTCGACACTGGTGCACAATAGCAGCAAATTAAATGCCGAACTTTTGTGCCGTGTTTCACGCCGTTATGAGATGTATCGGCAAGAGAGATTTAACAAAAATTGACAGAGGTTTGCAATATTCGCCCGAAAAAAGTGTGTCAAACTGTGATTTACATGATCTCAACAGCGCCATCATATTTCTCTTTGGCTTCGTCCGCGGCTTGTTGCAAGGTGTTGAGATTGCGCAGTTCAGGCCACTTGAAAGCGACGCCTGCCACCACCAAAATGGTGCCGATGCCGCCCAGCACTACAGTGGGCACCGCGCCCAGAAATTTGGCCACAGTGCCAGACTCAAAGCCACCCAGTTCATTGGAAACACCGATGAATAAACCGTTGATGGCTGAAACGCGGCCGCGTAAATAATCAGGCGTGACTACTTGCACCAGCGTGTGGCGGATCATCACCGAAATGCTGTCTAACCCGCCCGCGATAAACAGCATTATCATGGAAAGCCAGAACCATTGCGAAGCGCCAAAGATCACCATTGCCAATCCATATCCGGCCACGCTCCACAAAAGTACTTTTCCGGCCTTTTTAATGGGCGGCGTGTAGGCCAAAAAGAGCAATGTCAGTAAGGCGCCGACACTGGGCGCGGCCAGCAATAACCCGTAACCGGTGGAACCGACATGCAGAATATCCTTGGCGAAGATGGGCATCAGCGCCACCGCGCCGCCAAACAACACCGCCAGCATATCCAGGCTGAGCGGCGCCAGCAGCAATTTATTTTGCACCACAAAGCGTGCGCCGGATGAAACACTTTGCCAGGAAATACTTTCTTTGGCGCGTTCCTGCGGACGCGGCCGCATCAATATGACGCAAATGATGTCCACCACACTCAACAACACTGCCAGCAGATACACCGGCGCCGGGCCGGCAAAAGCGGCAATGGCCAGCCCACCCAGGGCCGGGCCGACCATGGTGGAAAACTGTTGACGCGTGCTATTCCAGGTGATGGCGTTGGGCAAATGTTCCAGCGGCACCAATTGCGTCATCAGCGAAGTGCGCGCGGGGCTGATCAAGGCATTGGCCACGCCGTCCACGAACAGGAAAAAATAGAAAATGCTCAGCGGGCCACTTGTGCTTGATACCGAATAAAGCCCCAGCCAGGCTAACGCCAGTAAGGCCGCCATCCAGATCACAATGCGGCGGCGATCCAGCCGGTCGGCGATTTGCCCGGACGGTAACGCCAGCATTAACACCGGCAACGCCTGCACTAATCCCACCAATCCCAACGCAAATGCCGAATGGGTGCGCGTATAAATGTCCCAGCCCACCGCCGCGCCCTGCATCTGATTGGCGAGTGTTCCGATTAAGGAGCCGAACCACTGATATTGAAAATTGCGATGGCGTAGCGCTTGGTAAGGATCGTGTTTTTCTTTGGGGGCTTTTCGTTCGGATGAATCTGACATTAGGATATACGGTGTAAAAGTACTTTTAGGGTTAGCGTAAGTCCCCCTTTCTTTTCGAGGGTGTCATTTCGACCGAAGCCAGGAACGAGCGTAGTGGAGAAATCTTATTTTTGGGGCTATCTTGATACATGAATGGCAAGATTTCTCCACTCCAAAATTTGCCCGGACAAATTTTTCCGGTCGAAATGACAACCACGAGCTTAGGGGGACGCGGTAGCCTTTTAATAGAGAGATTCTTCACTTCTTTAAATCCAATTCCCGCCCAATCTCCGCCGTTGCCGTGGATTTATTCAGCGTGTAAAAATGCAAGCCGTCCACGCCGTTTTTCAATAAATCCTGGCATTGATGCAGGGTGTGCTCCATGCCCGCCGCGCGTACGGCTGCCGCGTCATTTTCCAAACTCTCCAGTTTCACCAAAAGCGGATGTGGAATTTTTGCGCCGCACATCATCACCATGCGCTTGATTTGCGTGGCGCTCAGAATGGGCATAATTCCAGCGATGATGGGAACCGTGATTCCCATCTTTCGCGCCGCGTCACGCCAGTGATAGAAATCATCATTATCAAAAAATAACTGCGTAATCACCAGCGACGCGCCCTGATCGACTTTCAATTTCAGCATTTCCAGATCGCGCGTGCGGTTCAGGCATTGCGGATGGCCTTCGGGATAACCGGCCACGGCTACGCAAAAATCGTGGCGCGCGCGCACGAAGGGCGCCAGTTCGCTGGCATAATGAAAGCCGTTTTCATGCGGTGTGAAATGCTCGCCCGCCGGCGGATCGCCACGCAACGCCAGCACATTGGCAATGCCATTCGCCCACAGCCGATCCAGAAACTCACCGATTTCTTCCCGCGAATGCCCCACGCAAGTCAGATGCGCCATGGCGCGAATGGACAATTTGTTCTGGATGCGCGACACCAGTTGCAACGTTTTATCGCGCGACGAACCGCCGGGACGGTATGTCACCGACACATAATCCGGCGACAAGGGCCGCAGCTCTTCGATGGCATGGAAAAGCTGTTCGTAACCGGCGTCGTCTTTGGGCGGGAAAAATTCAAAAGAGAGCGTGGCTTTATGGGTATTAAATGCCTGATCAATACGCCATTTCTTATCAGGAGCGGGTTGTGAATTAGACATGTCAGAAATTAAAATCAGCTTGAGAGTGTAACCTGTCTCTTATGCTGGCGCGATATTGATAAACTGGCACGCCATGCAACAACACGCGCGCATCGCGGTTTTGGGAGCGGGACAATTTGGCACTTTGCACGCACGGACGCTGGCCGGTTTGCCGGAGGCGGAATTGGTCGCCATTGGCGATGCCGTGCCCCAACGCGCCCAAACGCTGGCAACGGAATTGGGCGTTAAAAGTACTTTTACGGATCCGAAAGAGTTTCTCAAAAGTACTTTTCTGGATGGAATTGTCATCGCTACGCGCACTGACACACATGTGACGCTGGCGCAGGTGGCGCTGGATGCGGGGCTTGCCGTCCTCATCGAAAAACCCGTCGCGGAACACAGCAAGGACATTTCCCAATTATTGCAACATCCCAACGCGCATCGCGCCATGGCGGGACACATCTGTTTATTTCATTCGCTGATCGGCCCGTTATTGCAGCGCGTGCAAAAAGAAAATTTCCGCACCGCGCATTTGGTGCGCCATCGGCCGTCGTGGATGTGCGAGCGATTCCCCGAAGAACATCCCATCCGTATGACCATGGTGCATGATTTATATGTGCTGGCGCAAATGGTGCAGGGCGAGGAACCTGTTCAGATGGAAGCGCGGCAAGCGAAGAATGCCAAAGGCCAAATCGATTGCAGTTGGGCGACATTGCGCTGGCGCGATGGGCGCGTGGCGACGTTGCAATCACACTGGCTGGTGCCGCCGGGCGGGCCGGAAGATGGCTGGGATCGCACCGAAATTTTCGGTAATCAATATCACGCGGTTGTGGATACAAATCCCGCGCCGCTGGTCTGGACGGGCGAAAAAGTGGATTGGCCGCAGGCATTGGAAATTGGCGAAATCGCCGGGCGGCCTGTCGGAATGTTAGCGGAGGAACTGCGCAGCTTTATCGCGCTGTGCCAAGGCCAATCCGCGCCGTCGGGCTGCCGCTTGGAAGATGCCTTGCAGTTGCAACAATGGATGGAAACGCTGCTTGCCAGCGCGGCAGGGCGGGAGTAAAAGTACTTTTATGAGCGAACAAAATTGGCAACGGGCGGATGCCCACATTCATCTTTTTAAAAATGGTTATCACGCCGAATATGGCGAAGGCTGGGCGCGCGAAAACGAGCTGGAGTCGTATGATGCGCTGCGGCAGAAACATCAAATCGCGCGGGCGTTGATCGTGGGGTTTGAGGGCAAGGAACAGTTCGCCGGCAATAATCGCAATCTGGCCAACTGGGGCAAAACTCATCCCTGGATGGCGCCGCTGTGCTATGTCAATTGCCAGCGCGTTCCCTCGATCACCACGCTGCGCAATCCCTTTGTGGGCGTGGCTTTGTATGTGGGTTCGGAAGAAGATGCGCAAAGCCTCGCCGCCTGGCCGCCGCGATTTTATGAGAAATTCAACGAGCGCCGCGCCATCATCAGCATCAATACCGCGCCGCCGTTGCTGGAAAAATTAGCGCCGTTTATCGAGCGTGTCTCAAATTGCCCGGTGCTGATCAGCCACCTGGGTTTGCCGGGACGTTTCGCAAAAGCGCCTTCTCCGGTTGCGGCCGCGAAGGCGTTGCAGCCGCTATGCAATCTGGCGAAATATAAAAATGTGTATATAAAAATTTCCGGTCTCTATGCTGTCAGTGATCCGGCCTACGATTATCCGCATCAAAGCGCGCTGCCATTATTGCGCGGTATTTATGATGCCTTTGGCCCGGAGAAATTATTGTGGGGATCGGATTTCTCGCCGTGCCTGGAACACATCTCCTTCGTGCAAGCCGTGGAAGCATTGGAGGTTTTGAACAAAACGCTTCAGTGGCCGGAACGCGAAATGCAACAAATCCGTGGCGGTAATTTGTTGGAGTTGCTGGAGGGTTGCATATAATTCCCTGAAAGCCTATTGTGCGCCTACATTTTTGCAAGAGTGTCATCCGTTCGACAAGCTCAGGACAAGCTTCGACCGAAGCGAGGAACGAGCGTAGTGGAGAAATCTTGCTGTTAAGGCTTATCTTGATACAAAACGGCAAGATTTCTCCACTCCAAAATTTGCTGTCACAAATTTTTCCGGTCGAAATGACACGCTACAGGCTTATGGGTGTACGGCAGTTTTGTAAAGGGGAACACAGGGGATCTTTAAAAGTACTTTTATGAAAACCGTCTCTATCCACAACACAACGCGTGGCCAATTACTTTGCGAAAACTGTCATGTGGCCAATAATCCATGGACGCGCATGAAAGGATTATTGGGGCGCGATTCATTAAATGAAGACGAAGGTTTGTTGATTGTGCCGTGTTCGTCCATCCACATGTTAGGCATGAAATTTCCGCTGGATATTGTTTTTATCACGCGCGAAAATAGCGTCACGGATTACGTCGAAAACATCGCGCCGGGAAAATGTTATATATCACAAAAACATCATGGCAAAGCCCACGCGGCGTTGGAAATGGCGGCGGGAACAATCGCAAAAAATGGTTTGCAACGCGGCGATCAGTTAGAGGTGAAAGAAATTCCCCCTTGTAAAGGGGGTTAGGGGGATTCTTTTTCATTTGTGTTAAAAGTACTTTTGCAGAATACATTACGCTAAAAATCCCCCTTAATCCCCCTTTAAAAAGGGGGAATTCATAGAAAATGAAAATTGCCTTTTTTTGTGACAGCTATATACCCACTCGCAACGGCGTTGCCATTAGCGCTTCCACCACAGCGCGGCTCCTGCGCGAGATGGGGCATCAGGTCGTCATCTTCGCGCCGCGTTATCAGGGCTATGAAGACCACGATCCCAACGTTGTGCGTTTCGCCGCGTCGCCCTATTATCGCGTGCGCGATTTTCCCGTCACATGGCCGGTATTGCCGTATATCAGTTGGCCCGGATTTCTGCGCTTTAAACAGGAAAAATTTGATGTCGTGCACACCCATTCGCCCTTTATTTTGGGCACCGTGGGCGCGCATTGGGCGCAGCATTTCGGCATTCCGGTGGTATTCACTTTTCACACGTTATACCATCGCTACATTCATTATTCGCCATTTCCCGAAACCGTGTCGCGGCCGTATACATTACGCAAAGTTCGCAAATATTGTACCTATTGCGATCACATCATCGCGCCATCTTTTGCCATCGAGCGGTTGGTGCATCGTTTCAATAATCACGTTCCCACCGATGTCATTCCCACCGGCGTGGAACTGGCGCGTTTCCGCAATGGCGACAGACAGGTGGCGCGGCGGGAATATGGAATTGATGCCGGCGCAAAAGTACTTTTATACGTAGGGCGTTTGGCGCCGGAGAAGAATTTGGATTTCATGCTAAGCAGCCTGGAGCCGGTGCTCAAAGAAAATCAACAATTGCGATTACTATTAGTCGGCGGCGGGCCGTTGCTCGAACCCTTAAAAGTACTTTGCACGGAATTAGGTATAGAGAAACAGGTGATTTTCAGCGGTTTTGTGGATCCCTCAAAATTAAAAGATATATACGCCGCGGGCGATGCCTTTGTATTCGCCTCCCGCACCGAAACGCAGGGCGTCTGCATCACCGAAGCCATGGCCGCCGGTTTGCCGTGCGTGGTGATCGGCGCCATGGGCGCGGCGGAAGCCTTGACAGACGGCGAAGAAGGATTCGTCGTACCGCCCCGCCAACACCGCTTCGCCGCCGCCGTGCGGCAATTGATGCAGGATGACGTGTTGCGCAAACGCATGGGCAAAGCCGCCGCCGCGCGTTCGGAAGAATATTCGCTGCGAAATTCCGCATCGCGCATTTTTAATGTTTATGAATCGGTGTTGCGGTTTTGAGAGTATTCGTCTCATGGCGCAATTGCACTCGTGTCATTTCGACTGGAGCGAGGAACGAGCGGAATGGAGAAATCTTGCCGTTATCTGGGAAAAGATCTCTCGACTGCGCTCGAGATGACACCGATGTTCATTAGTAGGAAGCAAGCGTGTGCTGCGCTCCAAGGATGAGAAATGAACCTCGACGTCATCCTGAAGGGAGTTCCGCGACCTGAAGTATTCCCCGAAGTTTCAACGGCGTTTCTGACGTGGGGGATCTTTCAGTCGCCTACCGGCTCCCTGCTGATGAAGTGTGTCATTTCGACCGGAAAAATTTGTCTAAGCAAATTTTGGAGTGGAGAAATCTTGTCGTTCGTATTATCATAAATAAACGGCAAGATTTCTCCACTCCGCTCGTTCCTCGCTACGGTCGAAATGACACATTCTTCATCGCCAACAGGCTGCGGCTTGCCGCTTTTAAGTCTCAGGATGACGCGCTGCTGACCTCCTGCTTGCAAAGCAGGCGCTCTGCGATTATTATTTGCCACACACCGAGGCCAATATTTTATAATTGATTGGTAATGAATCCCGAAGAAAGTGCGCGCCAAAAAATTGATGCTCTCCTGACGCAATGCGGCTGGATGGTGCAGGATTACACGGCGCTCAATCTTTCGGCGGCGCGCGGCGTGGCGTTGCGGGAAGTGCCGCTTCAAAATGGCCGCTGCGATTATCTGCTATTGGTCGATCGCAAAGCTGTTGGAATCGTGGAAGCCAAGCCGGAAGGCGCCACGCTTTCCGGCGTCGCCGATCAATCGGCGTATTATGGCGATAACCTGCCGGAGATATTTCAGACGGAGGAGCGGCTGCCATTTCTCTATGAATCCACCGGCGCGGAAACTTTCTTCCGCGATGAACGTGATCCGCACCCGCGCTCGCGGCGTGTTTTTGCCTTTCACCGTCCCGAAACTCTCGCCGCATGGATGCAGGATGAACACACTTTGCGTTATCGTCTGGCGCAGATGCCGTTCAAATATCCACTGGCGACCGCGGGAATGCGGGAATGCCAGATCGAAGCGATCACCGCTCTCGAACAATCCTTCGCTTTCGACAAACCGCGCGCGCTGATCCAGATGGCCACCGGCGCCGGCAAAACGTTCACCGCATGCGCGTTTATTTATCGCCTCATCAAATTCGCCGGCGCCCGAAAAGTACTTTTCCTGGTGGATCGCGCCAATCTGGGACGGCAGGCAACGGGCGAATTTCACACTTTTGTCACGCCCGATACCGGCCGCAAATTCACCGAGTTATATAACGTGCAGCATTTGCAATCCAACAAAATAGACGAAGTTCCGCGCGTCACCATTTGCACCATTCAGCGGCTTTATTCGATGTTGCGCGGCGAGGAATTGCCCGAAGACGCCGACGAACATTCCACCTATGAAATCAACGCCGCCGACTCGCGGCCCAAAGAGGTGGCATATAATCCCGCCATTCCCATCGAAGAATTCGATTTTGTTGTCACCGATGAATGTCACCGCAGCATTTACAATCTGTGGCGGCAGGTGCTGGAATATTTTGATGCGTTTCTGATCGGGCTCACCGCCACGCCGTCCAAGCAAACCATCGGTTTTTTCAATGGCAATCTCGTCACCGAATATAACCACGAACGCGCCGTCGCCGACGGCGTGAATGTGGGTTATGAGGTCTATCGCATTAAGACTGATGTCACCGAACGCGGCGGCAAGGTGGAGAAAGGCCTTTGGGTGGATCGCCGCAGCAAGCAAACCCGCAAGAAGCGCTGGGAGCAGCTCGATTAAGATTTGGAATACACCGCCAAAGACCTGGATCGTTCGGTGGTGGTGCCATCGCAAATTCGCACCGTGTTGCAGGCATTCAAGGACGCGCTGGAAACGGAGATATTTCCCGGGCGCGAGATGGTGCCCAAAACATTGATCTTCGCCAAAGACGATTCGCACGCTGAAGACATTGTCCATATCGTGCGCGAAGTCTTTGGCAAGGGTAACGATTTCGCCAAGAAAATTACCTATCAAAGCAAGCACGCCGAAACCGGCAAAGCCGCCAAAGGCGAGGAATTGATTCAGCAATTTCGCACCTCGCCGCAATTGCGCATCGCCGTCACGGTGGATATGGTAGCCACCGGCACCGACATCAAGCCGCTGGAATGTTTGCTGTTCATGCGCGATGTGCGCAGTCGGGTGTATTTTGAGCAGATGAAAGGACGCGGCACCCGCGTGCTGACGCCGACTGATCTGCAAGCGGTGAGCGGCGAAGACGCGCGCGCCAAAACGCATTTTGTAATTGTGGATGCGGTGGGCGTTTGCGAAGGAGACAAAACCGATTCGCGCCCGCTGGATCGCAAGCCGTCCATTGCGTTCGATAAATTGCTGCTTGCCGTGGCGCTGAACAAACGCGATGAAGACACATTGACCACGCTCGCCGGCCGTCTGGCGCGGCTCGATCGGGCGGTGTCGGATCAGGAACGCGAGCAAGTGGAAAAAGTTTCGCAAAAGCCAATCGCCGAGATGGCGAGTGCCCTGCTGCGCGCGGTTAATCCCGATGCCATTGCCGAAGCCGCCAGCGGCGTTCCCGGAACCGACCCGGACGATGTTGACGACGCATCCTATGAAGCGGCGCGCCGGCAACTGGTGGAAGCCGCCTGCGCGCCGTTTGATAATCCGGAGCTGCGCGAAGTGTTGGTGAAAACAAAACAACAAACCGAAATCACTATTGACACCGTGACGGCGGACAAAGTACTTTTACAGGAATTTGATGAAGCGGCCAAAGAAAAAGCGCAAAGTCTGATAAGTACTTTTAAGGCGTATATCGAAGAACACCGCGAGGAAATTGCAGCCTTGCAGATTTTGTATAGCCGTCCTTATCGCCAACGCCTCACCGAAACCATGCTCAAAGAATTGGAAACCAAGCTGCGCGAAACGGACACGGCGTGGCAGGAAGACACATTGTGGCGCGCCTTTGAAACGGTGACGCCCGAACGCGTCAAGGGCAAAACGCAGGTGGATCGCTTTGCCGATTTGGTGCCGATGGTGCGTTTCGCGCTCGAACAGCAACCGGTGCTGGAGCCATTTGCCGATTCGGTCAAAGCGCGTTTTGAAAGTTGGATGACGCAAAAAGCCGCAAGCGGCAAAAGTTTCAATGCCGATCAACGCGCCTGGCTCGAACTCATCCGCGACCACATCGCCACCACGCTCAGCATCGAGCCGGACGATTTCGATCTCGCGCCGTTTAGCCAGCAAGGCGGATTTGGCCGCGCCTGGCAACTCTTCGGAAATGAACTGACGCCGCTGCTGGAGGAATTGAATGAGGTGCTGGCGGCATGAGTGATTTGGTCAAAATAAATAGATGGAAAAAAGTTCCGCTTGCCGAAGTAGTTGATATTCTTGACTCAAAGCGAATTCCAGTAAATAGCAGAGAAAGGGCTGAACGGATAGGCGATGTTCCATATTACGGAGCAACTGGCCAAGTCGGTTTCATCAATGCTCATCTTTTTGACGAAGAATTGGTATTACTTGGCGAAGATGGAGCGCCGTTTCTCGATCCAGCCAAACCGACTGCGTATATGATTCACGGCAAATCTTGGGTTAACAATCATGCGCACGTCCTTCGCGGAAAGCCAGGATTATTGAATTCGTTTCTACTTTATCAACTTAATAATCTTGATTATCGGCCTTACGTAAGTGGCACAACTCGACTCAAATTGCCGCAAGGCCAGATGAGACGGATTCCGCTATTGTTGCCTTCTGAAGACGAACAGCGCCGCATCGTAGCGGAGATTGAGAAGCAATTCACGCGGCTGGACGCAGGCGTGGCGGCGTTGCAACGGGTGCAAACGAAATTGAAACGCTATCGCGCGTCGGTGTTGAAGTCAGCCTGCGAAGGCCGCCTCGTGCCGACGGAAGCCGAACTCGCCCGCGCCGAAGGCCGCGACTACGAACCCGCAAAAGTACTTTTACAACGCATCCTCACCGAACGCCGCGAGAAATGGAACGGACGCGGAAAATACAAAGAACCCGCCGCGCCGGATATTGCTGAATTGCCCGAATTGCCGGAAGGTTGGATTTGGGCGAACTTCGATGCTCTCATAACTTCAGGACCGCAGAATGGTGTGTATCTTCCACGAGAACGTTATGGTACGGGACATCCAATCCTAAGAATTGATGACTATCAAATTGGTTGGGTGCGGGACATAACAGATTTAAATATCGTTGATGCTGATTCTGCTACCATCGAAACTTACAGTTTGCAGTTAAACGATTTAGTAATAAACCGAGTTAATAGTCTTACGCACTTGGGAAAGTGCCTGCTTGTTCGGAACGATATTGCTTCTGCTTTATTCGAATCAAACATGATGAGAATTGTTCTATCTGAAAACATTAAAGCACGTTATGTTGAAATTTATCTACATTCACAGGAAGGTCGTGGGAGATTAATCAGTCATGCAAAATGGGCAGTCAATCAAGCCAGCATTAATCAACAAGACGTAAAAAGAACACCAATTCCACTTCCATCACTCGCCGAACAAGAACGTATTGTGGCTGAAGTTGAGCGGCGGATTAGTGTAATGGATGAATTAGAAGCGACAGTAAAGGCAAACCTGCAACGTGCGACGCGATTGCGCCAATCAATTTTACAGCAAGCATTTAATGGAGAATTATGACACCGATTCAACAGCTTAAAAAGATTCTTGATGACCAGCAAATGTCGCCTTTTTTGTTTATCGGGTCTGGGTTTAGCCAGCGTTATCTGGGCCTTCCAACATGGGAAGGGCTTCTCGCTAAGTTTTGCACGTTAGGCATTCCGTTTGATAACTATATGGCCAGAGCAGACTCAAGCCTTCCTCGATGCGCATCAATGATTGCCAAAGAATACAGCGAGCAATGGTTGACAAATTCCGCATTTGGTCATTTGCGAGAGGAGTATGCACAACATCATATTACGAGTAGTTCCGCGCTAAAGATTTCGATCTCTCACTATTTAAAAAGCGATGTTCGACTCCCGAGGGATCCTCAACTTGCAGCAGAGTTGAAAGCTTTACGAGCGTTAAACATAGAAGGGATCATTACTACAAATTGGGATAAACTTTTGGAAAGCCTCTTTCCTGATTACCGTGTATTTGTTGGTCAGCAATCGATTGTTCGCGATACGCCACACGGCATTGCTGAGATTTATAAGATACACGGTTGTTGTAGCGATCCGAATAGTCTTGTGGTAACGGAAGAAGACTATGGCATATTCCAAGAGAAACAAGCATATTTGGCTGCAAAGCTAATTACAATATTTGTTGAACACCCTATTATATTTATTGGTTATTCGATAAATGATCCAAATATTCTTGATTTGTTGAAAGCTATACTCAACGGATTAGGGAAAGAAGAAATACACAAATTACAGCAAAATCTAATATTTGTCCAACGAGCTAAGGTCGATAGACCCGAAGGAATGAGGGAATCAGTGTTGTATGTTGAAAACACTGCCATACCGATAACGAACTTGATAATCAATGATTTTGTAGGTGTTTATACAGCACTTGCAGAATCAAAATTAAAACTTCCCGCCCGAGTTTTGCGGTTTTGTGCTGAGCAGTTATACGAAGTTATTTCGTCAAAGGAACCTTCAAAAAAACTTGCCTTATTGAATATCGATGAAATCAAATCTAAGGAAGACGTTGAGTTTGTTGTAGGAGTCGGAGTTACCAATGAGAAATTTACCGAGAAAGGTTATCTCGGTATTTCAGTAGAAGATATATTCAGAGCCGTAATTTTTAACGATCATAGTCTGGATGGTAAAAAGGTTATTGATCAAGTTATTCCAGCACGTGATCAGGGTAACAATTTCCTTCCAATATATCGCTTCATTCATGATGCTGGAATGGATCCGGCCGCGACAAATCCTTCTGTTCAGCGATTGATTGCATTAGGAAGGAATGGGTACAAGACGAAGGCGTACGAAAAAGCTGCAATTCGTGAAATTGCCGGACATGATTTTGCCTGGATCATTCAGAATTTGCCAGCAGAAAAGGCTGCCGCATTTATTCCTTACTTGCCAGATAGCCAGATTCCGTTGGATGAACTTCAACAGTTTGCTCAATTGTATTTTCAAAGTGCTTTTGACAAAACATATAATAGTACTCTATTTCGAAAGGTATTTTGCCTTTATGACTATTTGCGGTATCGCCTTATCAGTGATCAAAAAAGTTAGTTTTTATGACCAACTCCCAACAACTCGTCCAAAAACTCTGGAACTATTGCAACATCCTGCGCGACGATGGCCTTTCTTATGGCGATTATGTGGAGCAGCTTACGTATCTGCTCTTCCTCAAAATGGCCGACGAGCAAAGCCAGATGCGCGGCCAGCCTTCGGCGGTGCCGGCGGAATATTCCTGGTCCAGCCTGCTGGCCAAAGATGGCGACGCATTGGAAACGCATTATCGCCACGCGCTGGAAGAACTGGGCAAGGCCAGCGGAATGCTCGGCCTCATTTTTCGCAAGGCGCAGAACAAGATTCAAGACCCGGCCAAGCTGCGCCGCCTCATTGTTGATCTCATCGACCACGAGCAGTGGACGAGCATTGCCTCCGATGTCAAAGGCGATGCCTATGAAGGCTTGCTCGAAAAGAACGCCGCCGACGTGAAAGGCGGCGCGGGGCAATACTTCACGCCGCGCGCTTTAATCAAGGCGATTGTGGATGTGATGGCGCCGCAGCCCGGGTCCGGGCCGGACGGGCCTAAAACCATCTGCGATCCGGCCTGCGGCACGGGCGGATTTTTGCTGGCCGCGCACGATTATCTCGCCGATCCCGATCATTACGCGCTCGACCGCGAGCAGAAAAAACAACTCAAAAACGGCACACTGTTTGGCATCGAACTGGTGGACAGCGTCACGCGCTTGTGCGCCATGAATCTGCTGCTGCACGGCATCGGCGGTGATGCTAAAAATACGGATTTGCCCGTCGTCACCAAAGACGCGCTGACGGGCAAACACGGCGAATATGACATGGTGCTGGCCAATCCGCCGTTCGGCAAAAAGAGCAGCGTCACGGTGATTGGCAAGGATGGTGAAAAGTCAACGGAATCGCTGACCATCAACCGCGACGATTTCTGGGCCACCACCAGCAACAAACAGCTCAACTTTTTGCAGCACATCTTTACCATTTTGAAGCAGCACGGACGCGCCGCCGTGGTGCTGCCCGATAATGTACTTTTCGAAGGCGGCGCCGGCGAAACCATCCGCCGTGCGCTTTTGAAACAGGCCGATGTGCACACATTGCTGCGCCTGCCGACCGGCATTTTCTATGCGCAAGGCGTGAAGGCGAACGTTTTATTCTTCGACCGCAAACCGGCGCGCGAAGAGCCGTGGACGGAAAAATTGTGGATTTATGATCTGCGGACCAATAAACATTTCACACTGAAAGAAAGTACGTTGAAGCGCGATGATCTGGATGATTTTGTGCAATGTTACAATCCCAAAAATCGCTACGAGCGCACAGAAAGCGAGCGTTTCAAAAGTTTCAGCTATGACGAACTCATCAAACGCGACAAAGCGAATCTGGATATATTCTGGCTGAAAGATGAATCGCTGGAAGACAGCGCCAATCTGCCCGCGCCGGAAATCATCGCGGCAGAAATAGCCGAAGATTTGGAAGCGGCGTTGGAGCAGTTCGCAGAGATTGCGGCGGATTTGAAGGCGGGGTAAAAGTACTTTTAGAGTAGGTTCTTTGGGTGATTTTTCTCTGGCTGAGACGCCGGAGCTATGGTTGAAAAGTACTTTTAACAAGGCATTCCATTTGCCCATACGAAGGAATTATGCCTATTAAAAATCGCGCTGCTGGCGCTGTGATGGGAGCTTTGGTCGGCGATGCACTTGGCGTTGGGCCGCACTGGTATTATGATCTGGACGAAATGCACCGGGATTATGGGGATTGGGTGGCCTATTACACAGAACCCAAAGCGGGGCGTTATCATGAACATTTGAAGGCGGGGCAGCTTTCGCAGGCGGGGATTATTGCGGAAATGTTGCTGGATTCCGTAGTGGAAAATAACGGCTATGACCAAAACGATTTTTGCCGCCGTCTGGATGAGGATCTGTTTCCGCAACTGGATGGCACGCCCCAAAACGGACCCGGCGGATACACCAGCCAGTCGATCCGTGAGACGTGGCAAAAACGGGTGGTGCAGGGATTACCGTGGGGACAGGTGGGCGGCAACTGCGATACCACCGAAGCCGCCGAACGCGCCTTTATTCTGGCGGTGCGTTATGCTGCAAATCCCACCAAAGCCGCGGAAAGCGTCAGTGCCAATTGTGTTCTGACGCAAATTGACGAAGCGATTGTTTCCATGACCACCGCTTATTGCTGCGTGCTGGCGTTGCTGGTGGATGGCCATACGCTGGATGCGAATATTTCGGGCAAATTGATGGCTTTGGTGACGAAGGGCAAATTGCCGTTTCACACGGTGACCAGTGGCCATTTACAACCTCCGAAAACAGGTCAATTCGAACCGCCACGTGCCGGAAAATTTTCTTCTCCTGATGCCTTGCTGACGCCTTCATTCGTGGCGCGCGCCGCGCATGATCCTGAAATTCGCATTGAACCGGCCTGGAAGGTTTCGCTGGTTTACGGCATGCCGTGCGCGATTTATCATCAACTTCCCGCGGCTTATTATCTGGCGGCGCGCTTTCATGACGATTTCGAAAGCGCTGTTTTGCATGCCGTCAATGGTGGTGGTCAGAATCAGGCCAGGGCTTTGTTGACTGGTGCGCTGGTGGGCGCGCAGGTGGGATTGTCGGGGATTCCGCAACGTTTTCTGGAAGGATTGGAAAATAGTGAGAACCTGATAGAGCGTGCTAATCAATTAGGGGAGCAGGCGGAAAATGATACGGACGTTACCTTGTAGGGGCGCAGCACGCTGCGCCCTGTTGCCTTTAGCCAAAAGTACTTTTAAAAAGATTTCTCCATTCCTCTCGTTCCTCGCTTTAATTGAAATGACACGGTTGATGCTTCATCACCACCAGGCACAGCATGCGGCGCCCCTATGGTTTTGTGGGTTTTGCGGCTTTGGCTTTGTCCGGATCAGGGAACAGTGTTTCGAGGATGGCCTTGGCCACGGGCGCGGCGTTGGAAGCGCCGTGGCCGGCGTTTTCGATGATGACGGCGATGGCAACCTTGGGGTTATCGGCGGGCGCGTAACACACGAACCAGGCATGCGGTAAATCGTGGTGGACATCTTCAGCGGAGCCGGTTTTTCCCGCCACTTTGAGCCAGGGAAAATCTACCACGCCGCCAGTTCCCGAGGTCACCGTGGCGCGCATGCCGCGGCGCACCCATTCGATATTTTTGTGATCGACCTCCAACCCGTGCGATTTGGGCTTATAGGTGTGGGTGATATTGCCCTTGAGGTCGCGCACATCTTTGAGAAGATGCGGCGTCCACACCGTGCCGCCATTGGCAACAGTGGCCGTGGTGCTGGCCATTTGCAGCGGCGTGGCCAGCACATCACCCTGGCCGATCGACATGTTGAGGGTGTTTCCTGGATACCAGTGCGCCAGGTCGGGCCGATCCGCATTGATGCGTTTGCGCCAGGCAGGATCGGGAATGAGACCGGCCGATTCGCCCGGTAAGTCGATGCCGGTTTCGTGGCCCAGCCCAAATTCGCGGGCGATCTTGGCGAGATATGTGGGCCCGCTGCTTTCGGGATTACCCATGCGCAGGGCAGCGTTATAGAAATACACGTCGCAGGAATCGGCCAGAGCGCCCACCAGATTTTCCGTGCCGTGCACTGCCCAGCAGCCAAAGAAGCGTCCCAGTTGCATGCCGCCGCTGCAATAGAAAGTGGTTTTTGGTGTCACCGCGCCACTTTGCAGCGCGGCGGCGGCCGTGACCATTTTGAAAGTGGAGCCGGGAGGAAAGCGCGACGCGATAGCGCGATCAATGAAAGGATGATGGACATTTTTGACCAGCTTGCGATATTCGCGGTTGAATTCCTTGCGCGGCAACGAGAAGATGTTGGGATCATAGGTGGGCGAAGATGCCAGCACCAGCACTTCGCCGTTGCGCGGATCGATGGCCACCGCGGCGCCCGGGCGGCCAGCGGCGGCCAAGGCTTTTTCTGCGGCCTGTTGCAGGCGGGTGTCCAGGGTCAGTTGCAGTGTTGCGCCGGGCTTTTCTGCGATTTCGCCCATGCGGCGCACCGGGCGCGAATGCGCGTCCACTTCATATAAGGCGCTGCCGTCGATGCCGCGCAACAAATCGTCGTAATAGCGCTCGATGCCGCTTTTGCCGATTTTGTCATCAAATCCCAGCCGCCGCACGCTGTTATCATACTCGCGTTCCTTGCGATTTTTCTTGAGGTCTTCCTGCGTCACCAATCCGATATGTCCCAGCACATGCGCCGCCAGACGGCCTTGAGGATAGTTGCGTTCGAGGTCATCGGTGATCAAAACCGCAGGTCCCAGGCGCGGCTTATTTTCTTCGATATGCACGATGACGGGCAGCGCCACATTGGCGGCGATGCGCACCGGATCATAGCTATTGGCGCCGCGTTTTTGGGCTTCGGTGATTTTGGCCTGAATATCGCCGGGGGTGATATTCAGCAGAAATGCCAGGGTGCCCAGCAATTGATCGCGTTCCTTCTTCTCATTCTTGGCCGAAGGCAGCGCGGCGGGCACCACCGCAATGGAATGGGTGGTTCGCGAGGTGGAAAGTACTTTTCCGGTGCGGTCGAGAA
>Ga0182738_1000847_pt1 | contig 40639 bp, 36 predicted proteins | sample eDN5th30CBELigMG_FD_128876 | JGI IMG/M metagenome (GOLD analysis project Ga0182738, IMG submission 128876) | Enriched Miracle-Growth compost microbial communities from Emeryville, California, USA - eDNA 5th pass 30_C BE-Lig MG (version 2)... ...
CATCCCTCCGTATCGGTCCGCTCGAACTGAACAGCCCGGTCGTGCTGGCGCCGATGGCGGGAGTGACGAACGTCGCATTCCGCACGCTGTGCCGCGAACTCGAACTCGAACGGGCCGGCAGCACGTCGGGCCTGTACGTGTGCGAGATGGTCACCGCCCGCGCCCTCGTCGAGCGGCACGCGGTCACCATGCACATGACCACCTTCGGCCCCACCGAGACACCGCGGTCGCTGCAGCTGTACACCGTCGATCCCGACACCACCTACGCCGCGGCGAAGATGATCGTCGACGAGAACCTCGCCGACCACATCGACATGAACTTCGGATGCCCGGTCCCGAAGGTGACCCGCAAGGGCGGAGGGTCGGCCCTCCCCTACAAGCGCCGGTTGTTCGGGCAGATCGTCGCGGCCGCCGTCCGCGCCACCGAGGGCACCGACATCCCGGTCACGGTCAAGTTCCGCATCGGGATCGACGACGAACACCACACCCACCTCGATGCCGGTCGCATCGCAGCCTCCGAGGGTGCCGCGGCCGTGGCCCTCCACGCCCGGACCGCTGCGCAGCGATATTCGGGAGCGGCCGACTGGGGCGAGATCGCACGGTTGAAGGAGCACGTCACCGATGTGCCCGTGCTCGGCAACGGCGACATCTTCGACGCCTCCGACGCCGAGAAGATGATGGCGCAGACCGGGTGCGACGGCGTCGTCGTCGGTCGCGGCTGCCTCGGACGCCCGTGGCTGTTCGCCGAACTGAGCGCCGCGCTCGGTGGTCGCCCGATCCCCACCCCGCCGAATCTCGGTGAGGTGACGCAGATCATGCGACGGCACGCCGAACTGCTCGCCGACCACCACGGCGAGGACCGCGGTCTGCGCGACATGCGCAAGCACATTGCCTGGTACCTGCGCGGCTTCCCTGCGGGTTCGGAGATCCGCAACGGCCTCGCCCGCGTGTCGACGCTCGCCGAGCTCGACGACCTGCTGGGCAAACTCGACCACGACGTGCCCTTCCCCGCGGATGCCGAAGGCCCGCGGGGACGTCAGGGCTCCCCGAGCAGCGTCGCTCTGCCCGACGGCTGGCTCGACGACCCCGAGGACACCTGCGTGCCCGAGGGCGCCGACATTATGCACTCGGGCGGGTAACCCGTCCCGGCACGTGGTCCCGGAGGACAGGCGGAGCGACCGATGGATGTCGTGCGACACAGCCGCGTCACGGTCACATGCAACAGACGATCAGTATCATTGCGGAGTCCTCGCGACGGTCGCCGGTGAGCGATCACGTGGACGACGACGGATGACGAGGCGGTGCGACCGCGGAAAGAGCAGGTATCGGTGGACGAGGAGCACGAGACAGGATCCCCGGATCCTCGCGCTCCCTGGGAACGGCCGATAGCCGACAGCAGCTACCGCGAATCCCGCTCGTCCCGCCGCAGCCGCTCGGGTGGGGTGCACCGCTCCGACGACACCGATGCCGATTCGCGTCGCCACGAGAGTGCACGCAACCGCCGGGCCGCGGACTCGGACGATCCGGAGCAGCTCACCGTCGCCGAACTGCTCGACAAGGTGGGACGACGATCCGATCCGTCCCCACGGTCGGAACCACCGACGGATCCGCCTCCTGCCGATCCGCCGCACACGTCCACCTCGTCGTTACCTCCCGCCCGTCCTCACGACCCGGAATCCGCTCGGCACGTCGCGCCCGAGGACGATGCCGGTCGCGCGGAGCTCCCGCGCAGGACGCCGCCCCCGACTCCGTCGGGACCGCCCACCCCTCCGGTGCCGCCGGCCTCTTCGGGACCTCCGACCACGGTCGTACCGCCGGTCCGGCCCGGTGCTCCCCGGGTGCCTCCGGGACCGTCCCGTCCCCGGCCGCCGGAGAATCCCGTCCCGCCGCGCACTCAGGCGCCGGATCGGATGGCCGGCCCCCCGTCTGCTCCGCCCTCGATAGCGACTCCTCCGCCTTCGGTACCGGCTCCCCCGCCTTCGGTGCCGTCCGCGCGCCCGGTGCCGCCGGCGGACTCCCGCCCGGTATCTCCCGCGGACCCGCGCTCCGCACCGCCCGCAGAGCCACGTCCACCGGCCGAGCCGCGACCGGCACCTCCCGTCGTGCCGGCTCGGACCGCCGGATCGCAACAGACGCCTCCCCCTCGACAGCAACCGTCGCTCGCGAACGAACAGCCGACCGTCAAGATCGATACGGTGGCCCCCGAGGGCGCTGCGGCGCCCGTCGAGGAGGAGAACGACGGCACGCCCGACGCGAAGGCGCATGGATCCGCTCGGCCCCGCACGGTGGGCAACGCCACGCTCGGCCGGCTCGCGCAGAGCAAACAGCGCAAGCAGAAGCGTCTCCGGTTCGCGACGAGAGCCGTGGTTGCGTTCGTCTCCGTCCTCGCGCTCATCGGGAACGGGGCGGTGTGGGGGTACGTCCGATCCACGGAGGCCGGTTTCTCCCAGATCGCCGCGCTCGACATCGACTCGGAAGACATCGTCGATCCGGTCGGTCAGACCGGCGACGAGACGTATCTGATCATCGGCACCGACACCCGCGCCGGCGCGAGCGGTGAGATCGGCGCCGGAACCGTCGACGACGCCGAGGGCGCCCGTGCCGACACCGTCATCCTCGTCAACATCCCCGCCGACCGCAGCCGCGTGGTCGCGGTGTCGTTCCCGCGCGACCTGGACGTCGAGCGACCGGTCTGTCGCGGCTGGGACAGCGCGACCGGCGAATACGACTCCGAGCTGTATCCGGCGGCCGACGGCGACAAGCTCAACGCGACCTACGCCCTCGGCGGACCGAAATGCCTGGTCAAGGTGATCCAGAAGATGTCCGGGTTGAAGATCGGCCATTTCGTGGGCATCGACTTCGCCGGCTTCGAATCGATGGTCGACGAGATCGGCGGTGTCGAGGTGTGCACCTCCATACCGTTGTACGACAACGAACTCGGTCCCCTGATCGAGACTCCCGGCACCCACACGCTCGACGGCAAACGGGCACTCGACTACGTCCGTGCCCGCAAGATCGACCAGGAAGGCAACAGCGACTACGGCCGGATCAGCCGGCAGCAGAAGTTCCTGTCGTCGCTGCTGCGCTCGACGTTGTCGAACAAGGTGCTGTTCGACCCCGGGAAGCTCAACGGCTTCATCGGCGCCTTCACCCGCGCGACCTTCGTCGAGAACGTCAACGCCGAGTCGCTCGTCAAACTCGGACGTTCGATGCAGAACGTCGAGGCGGGTGCGGTGTCCTTCCTGACCATCCCCACGGCCGGCACCAACGATTGGGGCAACGAGATCCCCCGCACGGACGACATCAAGGCGATCTTCACCGCGATCATCGACGATCTCCCGCTGCCGGGTGAGAAGCGGGAGGAGGACCCGACGGAGGTCGCGGCCGCTCCCCCGGCCGAACCGCTGCCCGCGCAGCTCGCGGTCGATCGGTCGACGGTGTCGGTGCAGGTCTCGAACGCGTCGGGTCTGTCCGGACTGGCGGCCCGCACCGCCGAGGAGGTCGCCGCCTACGGTTTCCCGGTCTACTCGGTGGGCAACTACGCGTCCGGGACGAGCAAGCAGACCGTGATCCGCTTCAGCGAGGGCCAGGAGACCGACGCCGCGACGGTCGCATCGGCCTTCCCCGGTGCGGTGCTGCAGGAGGCTCCGCCCTCGGCTCAGCTGGGTGGCATCGTGGAGATCGTCCTGGGCACCAGCTTCGACGGCACCGTCGTCGCTCCCACCCCGGCGGGCACGCAGCTCGCCCCGATGGAGATCCAGACCCGGTCGGAGTCGTCGGTCGAGCTCCCCGCCGATCTCGCGATCACCAACGCCGCCGACGATCTGTGCACGTAGACACCACTGTTCGGCCGTCGACGTTCACCTGTGGTTCATCCGATGCTCGCCGTTCGGACCGATCGAGGTCGTAGGCTGTGCCATTATGCGCGTCGTCTACAACGAACAGATGGGCGAACTCGGTGATCTCCTCGGGGAGATGGCCGGGCTCGCCGGGACCGCGATGGAGCGGTCCACCAGAGCTCTTCTCGAAGCCGATCTCGCTCTCGCCGAGCAGGTGATCGACGAGCACGAGAAGATCACCGATCTCGGCGCGATCTGCGAGGAGAAGGCGTTCCAGCTGCTCGCCCTTCAAGGTCCGGTCGCCGGCGATCTGCGTGCCGTCGTCAGCGGCATCCAGATCGTGGCTGACATCGACCGCATGGGTGCGCTCGCACTGCACATCGCGAAGGCGACCCGCCGACGCCATCCCAAGCACGTGCTTCCCGACGAGGTGAAGGGTTACTTCGCCGAGATGGGACGGATCGCGGTGGCCCTCGGCGCTGCCACACGCGAGATCCTCGAGACCCGTGATCCTGCCCGGGCCGCCCGCCTCCACCACGAGGACGAGGCGATGGACGACCTGCACCGTCACCTGTTCACCGTGCTCATGGACCGCGAGTGGGACCACGGGGTCGCGGCCGCCGTCGACGTCACCCTGCTCGGCCGCTTCTACGAGCGGTTCGCCGATCACGCCGTCGAGGTGGGCCGCCGCGTCATCTTCCTCGTGACGGGCAAGCTCCCCACCGAGGAGGAGATCCGTCAGCTCGTGGAGAAGGTGGACAGCCTGACCGTCTACCCGGAGAACCACTGAGTCCAGGAAGTACCGGGCTCGGTAAGTACCCGAACGACGAGGCCCCGACCGGACGGATCCGGTCGGGGCCTCGTGTATGTGGTGAAGACTCAGCCGAAACGGCCCGAGATGTAGTCCTCGGTGGCCTTCCGGCTCGGATTCGAGAAGATCTTCTCGGTGTCGTCGATCTCCACCAGACCACCCGGGCGGCCGGTCGCCTCGAGGTTGAAGAACGCCGTCTGGTCGCTCACGCGCGCGGCCTGCTGCATGTTGTGCGTGACGATGACGATGGTGAAGTCCCTCTTCAGCTCACCGATCAGGTCTTCGATGGCCAGCGTCGAGATCGGGTCGAGAGCCGAACACGGCTCGTCCATGAGCAGCACGTCGGGCTGGACCGCGATGGCACGCGCGATGCACAGACGCTGCTGCTGGCCACCGGACAGGCCACCGCCCGGCTTGTCGAGGCGGTCCTTGACCTCGTTCCACAGGTTGGCGCCGCGCAGCGACTTCTCGGCGATCTCGTCGAGGGTCCTGCGGTCGCGCACGCCCTGCAGCTTCAGGCCGGCGACGACGTTGTCGCGGATCGACATCGTGGGGAACGGGTTGGGACGCTGGAAGACCATGCCGATCGTCTTGCGCACACCGACCGGGTCGACGTTCGGATCGTAGATGTCCTCGCCGTCGAGGAGGATGGATCCCTCGACACGGGCGCCGGGCGTCACCTCGTGCATGCGGTTGATCGACCGGAGCACGGTGGACTTGCCGCAACCGGACGGGCCGATGAAGGCGGTGACGTTCCGCGGCGGCACGGACAGCGTCACGTCGGCCACGGCGTGGAACTTGCCGTAGTAGATGTTGACGTCCTTGAGATCCAGACGCTTGGCCATTACCGGCTCCCTACTGGTGTATCGATGTGAGAAGAGGTCTGTGGGCTATTTCTTGCCGACCTGCGAGTACCGGCTGATCAGCTTGGCCGCGATGTTGAGGACCGCGATGACCAGGATCAGGGTGAGCGCGGCGCCCCAGATGCGCTGCGAACCGGCGTCGGTCGGGTTGTTCATCTCGGCGACCATGACACCCGGGAGGGTGCCCTGCTCACCTCCGAACAGGTCGAAATTGATGAAGGGCGCGTAGCCGACGAGGATCAGCAGCGGCGCCGTCTCGCCCATGACGCGGGCCAGTGCGAGCATGATGCCGGTGATGATGCCGGCGAGCGAGGTGGGCAGCACGATGCGCGCGATGGTCTTCCACTTGGGGACACCGAGTGCGTAGGACGCTTCGCGCAGATCCTGCGGGACGATTCGCAGCATCTCCTCGGTGCTGCGGACGACCACCGGCACCATGAGCAGCACGAGCGCGAGCGCCACCGCGAAGCCCGACTTGGGCATCCCGAAGGTCGACACCCACAACGCGTAGATGAACAGCGCCGCAACGATCGACGGGACACCGCTGAGGATGTCCACCATGAACGTGGTGATCCGACCGAGCCGCGACCTGCCGGCGTACTCGACGAGATAGATCGCGACGAAGACACCGAGCGGGATGGAGATGACCGCGCAGACGAGTCCCTGCAGGAGGGTGCCGACGAGGGCGTGGTAGATGCCACCGCCGGTCGACGACGCCGTCAGTCCGCTCAGGGAGTGCGTGAACCAGGTCGGCGAGATCAGGGCGGGCAGGCCCTTGGCGACGACGGTGAACAGCACCCAGGCCAGGGGGATCAGCGCGACGACGACCGACAGGGTGACGAGCACCGTGGCTGCGGTGTCCTTGACGCGGCGACGTCCGCTGACCCGCTGGAAGGCCGGGGGCTTGACCGGCGAGGAGAGCGCGGTGGTCGACGTGGAGGTGGTCGACATGGATCAGTCCTTCTTTCCTGCGACGATCATGCGCGCGGCGGCGTTGACCACGAAGGTGAGCACGAAGAGCACGAGACCGGCGGCGATGTAGGCGCCCGCCTGGATGTCGTTGTTGAACTCGGCGTATCCCAGCGCGATCTTGGACGCGATCGTCGCGCCACCGTCGAACAGCGACCAGGAGAACGCCTGCGAGGTGGTGCGCAGGATGAGGTACAGCGCCATCGTCTCGCCGAGCGCGCGGCCGAGACCGAGCATCGAACCGCTGATGTAGCCGGACTTGCCGAACGGGATGACGGTGGTCCGGACGACCTCCCAGCGGGTCGCGCCGAGGGCGAGCGCACCCTCGATGTGGGCCGTCGGGGTCTGCACGAACACTTCGCGGCTGACCGCGGCGATGGTCGGCAGGATCATCACGGCGAGGACGATGCCGGCGGTGAAGATCGTTCCGCCGCCCACGATGGAGCCGCTGCCGGTGGCGAAGAGCGGGAACCAGGCGAGGTTGGTGTTGAGCCATTCCGCGACGGGGCGCAGGAACGGGGCGAGGACGAGCATGCCCCACAGGCCGTAGACGATCGACGGGACCGCGGCGAGCAGGTCGATGACGTACGCCAGCGGTTTCCGGAGCCGATCGGGCGAGTACGAGGTGAGGAAGATCGCGATGCCCAGCGCGACGGGCATGGCGAGGAACAGCGCGAAGAAGGAGACGAGCACCGTCACCTGGAACAGGTCGAGGACACCGAACGCCATGTCGGTGATGTCCTGCGTGATCCATTCACGGCTGGTGAGGAAGTTGACCTGGTTGCGTTGCAGTGCCGGGACGGCGCGCCAGACGAGGAAGACTGCGATCGCGCCGATGATCACGGAGATCAGGACGGCGGAGCCGGATGCCAGGGAGCCGAAGATTCTGTCTCCCGGCCGCACGACGGTCTTGCGTGCCCGGTCCGGGGATGGGGGTGGGGTGCTGATCGTGTCCTCCGTGATGCCGGTTGCACCGCCCGTTCCTGAGCGGGTCGGTTCGTCGGTCGCGATGGAGACCGACGTGTTGTGCGCGTCACTCATGTGCGCTCGCAATCCTTCTCAGCGTATTCGTCAGGAACGGGCGGGTCGATGATCCCTCGGTCACTCACCGGACCGAGGGATCGGCGGGTCATCCGGCGGCGATGGCGTCGATCGACTCGGTGAGGCGGGTCTTGAAGGCGTCGGGCAGCGGGACGTAGCCCTGCTCGGACAGGCCTTCCTGGCCCTCGTTGGCGGCGGAGATCAGGAACGACTTGACGGCCGCGGCGGTGTCGGCGTCGTAGCCGGCCGAGCACACGATCTCGTAGGTGGCCAGCACCAGCGGGTAGGCACCCTCTTCGGAGCTGCCGAAGATCGACGACAGGTCGAGCGTGAGGTCGCCCTCGGAGGCCGGGACGAACTCGGCGCCTTCGATGGCCTTGCCGGCGGTCTCCTCGGTCAGCTCGACGGGTCCGGAACCGTTGTCGATCTGCGCGATGCTCAGACCGTTCTGGTCGGCGAAGGACTTCTCGACGTAGGTGATGGAGTTCGGCGAGCCGGAGACGGCCTGCGCGACACCCGCAGAACCCTTCGCGCCCTCACCGACACCGCCGGTGAAGTCCGAACCGGCACCGGAGGTCCATGCGCCGTTCGACGCGGTCTCGAGGTACTGCTGGAAGTTGTCGGTGGTGCCCGACGAGTCCGAGCGCACGATCGGGGTGATGTTCGCGTCGGGCAGCTCGGCGCCCTCGTTGAGCGCGGCGATCGCCGGGTCGTTCCACTTCGTGATCGAACCGTTGAAGATCTTCGCGGCCGTCTCGGCGTCCAGCACGAGCTCGTCGACACCCTCGACGTTGTAGGCCAGCGCGACCGGGCCGAAGACCAGCGGCAGGTTCCATGCGGGATTGCCGGCGCAGCGCTCGGCGGCCTGTGCCGCCTGCTCGTCCTTGATCGCCGAGTCGGAGCCGGCGAAGTCGATCTGGTTCGCGATGAACTGCGTGCGGCCGTCACCGGAGCCGGTGGGGTTGTACGCGACGTTGACGTTCGTGCCCTTCTCGGAGCACACCGCGATGTAGGTGGAGACGAACTGGTCCATCGCGTTCTTCTGTGCCGACGAGCCGGCACCCGAGAGGTTGGACTTGCCGTCGCAGGCTGCTGCGGACGCGGACGCATCGACGTCGACCGATCCGGCATTGTTGTCGGTACCGCACGCGGCGAGCGTGAGGGCTCCAGCGGCCACAACACCGAGCAGGGCGCCATTGCGCTTGAGGTTCACCTGTTCTCCTCCGGAAGTAACTTCACACGACCGCGGCGCCGAGCGGCGGCGGCATCGAGGCGCGGGCGACGCCGGCGCCGGGTCTGCGGCACTCGACCCGCTAGTGAAGTTAGGGGGAGACGGTGGACACTCGGACGACCGAAGGTTAACGCCGGATGAACACGCCGGATACACCTGGCGATGGTGTTGCGACCATCACTCGAATCCTGACCGCGATCGGCGTGTCGGGTGGCAGAGTCCACCCTTCACGCCGTTCGTCCGCCCGATCGGAGAGGGTCACGCCCGGGCGTAGGCGACGTCCACGTGGAACCGTTCGAAGCCGAGTTTGCCGTAGGTGTTCAGCGCCGCGGTGTTGTCGCCCTCGACGTAGAGCAGGACACCGGGCAGACCCCGATCGCGGAGATAGTGGAGGCCCGCAAGGGTGAGCAGGCGACCGAGCCCTCTGCCCTGCGCGGACGAGTCGATGCCTACGACGTAGACCTCGCCGAGCTGCGGGTCGGACGCCGTGGCCGGGTGCACCTTGGTCCAGTGGAATCCGAGCAGCCTGTCGGGCTCGGCGGGATCGAACGCGAGGAACAGGCCTTCGGGATCGAACCAGGACTCGCGGCGGCGTTCCTCCACGTCGGCGGCCGTCCAACGACCCTGCTCGGGATGCCACTCGAAGGCCGCCGCGTTGACGCGGAGCAGTTCGGCGTCGTCCTGCGGGCCGCCGTAGGTGCGCAGCAGCACCGAGTCGGGCACCTCGAGGGCGGGAAGATCGTCCTGCTCGAGAGAACGGCGCAATTGGAGGAGTTCGCGGACACCGGTCAGGCCGAGACGGCGCGCCACCGCCTGCGCGGCGGGCAGGTCGCCGTGCGCCCACACGCGGGTACCGTCGCCACCCTCGGTGAGTGCGCGCTCGACGAGTTCGCGGCCGAGTCCGTGCCCGCGCCGCGGCGGGTCGACGACGACTTCGGCCATCGCCGGATGACCGTCCTGAGCAAGCACGACGTTCGCGTAACCCGCGACTTCACCGTCGCCTCCGAGCGCGACGAGATGCCGGGCCGCACCGTCGCGGCCGAGGGAGTGCACCGCCTGTTCGGAGATCGGCGCGGTGCCGTCGGTCTGCGTCGCCCGCGACAACACGGCGCGTACGGCTTCGGCGTGGTCGGCGGACGGGTGGTCGACGAATTCCGTATCGGTGCTCACGGAACGAATTGTGCCCCGGACTCCCCTGCGCCCGGGTCACCCGTGCCGGAATCCTCCGCACGAGGGTCGTCGAGGAGTGCGTCGTCCACATCGTCGTCGTCGACATCGGGAGTGGCATTGCCACCCTTGCCCACGCGGTTGGAGGGACGCACGGCCTTGTAACCGACGTTGCGGACCGTTCCGATGAGTGCTTCGTGCTCGGGGCCGAGCTTCGCGCGCAGGCGTCGGACGTGGACGTCGACGGTGCGGGTACCACCGAAGAAGTCGTAACCCCAGACCTCCTGCAGCAGCTGGGCGCGGGTGAACACCCGGCCGGCGTGCTGGGCGAGGTACTTGAGGAGTTCGAACTCCTTGTAGGTGAGGTCGAGGGGACGTCCGCGCAGGCGGGCGGTGTAGGTGCCCTCGTCGATCGTGAGTTCCCCGAGGGTGATCTTGCCGGTGTTCTCCGGCCCCACCGCGACACCCGAGCGGCCCATGAGCAGGCGCAGGCGCGCGTCGAGCTCGGCCGGTCCGGTGCTGGACAGCAGGATGTCGTCGAGTCCCCATTCGGGGTTGACGGCCACGAGTCCGCCTTCGGTGAGCACGGCGACGACGGGCACTGCCGACCCGGTGCTGCCGAGCAGTCGACACAGTCCTCGCGCGGCCGCGAGATCGGAGCGGGCATCGACGATGGCGATATCCGCCGAACCTGCTTCGAGCAGCGACGATACTTCTGTAGGAGCCGGCCTGACCGAATGCGGGAGCAGCGCCAAGGACGGCAGGACCGCATCCGGATTCGGGTCGGAGGTCAGAAGGAGCAGCTCCACTGGGCCTCCAGTTCTTCGCGCGACCAGCGCGGATAAGGGTCGTAAACGTCGTGCAACAGAGTAACGCCCCGATTGTTACCGCTATGTAAGCACGAGAATTCCGTGGACGGCATCGGAGCGGACGGGCGCGGTCCGACCGACGGCGCGTCCGACACAATGGTGGGCGTGCGCAAACTGATCTTCGGTCTCGTAGTCCTGCTCGGACTCGCGGTCCTCGCCGACTTCGGCGCGGCGGCGTGGTCGGAATACCGCGTCTCGCGTGCGTTGCGGGAGGGTGGCGTTCTCGAGTCCGATCCGGCGGTGACCATCCACGGCTTCCCCTTCCTCCTGCAGGCCCGCGACGGTCACTACGAGAACGTCGAGATCGTGGCCGACAACGTCCACACCGATCTGCTCGGGGACATCACGGTCGAGGCCAATCTGATCGGTGCGCACGCCGAGGCCGGTGAGCTGCTCGACGGGTCGATCCGGTCGGTCCCCGTCGACCTGCTGTACGGCCGCGTCATGCTCGACGCCACCGAGCTCGGACAGCTCTACGGCATCCCCGACCTGCAGGTTTCCGCTCCCCCGGCGAGCAAGTCCGACGGCACGGGAGGGTCCGGCGGCTCCGGGCCGACGACCGCCGGCGGGGTCGTCCTCACGGGAACGGTGCCCGTCGGGCCGGTGGAGGCGACGGTCAGCGTGCAGGCCGATCTGGTGCTCGACGGCGACCGCGTCCACATCGTCGCGTCGGATCTCTACTTCGGCCCCGAGGGACGCGCCGACTTCTCGGTTCCCGACGTCCTGAAGCCGGCGGTACTCGGACTGTTCACGACGACGATCGAGCCGCAGAATCTGCCCTTCGGCGTCCGCCCCACCTTCGTCGAGGCGCGGGGTTCGCGGATAGTCATCGAGGGCGAGGCCCGTGACGCCGTCATCGATCTCCAGGAAGTGCAGACGCCCGCATGATCGCAGTGATCGTCCTCATGGTCGTGATAGTCGCCACACTGGCGGTGGGAACGGCCCTGCGCACCCGTTCCGGCAAGCTCCGCACCACCGGCGACGACGCCTCGGTGGGCACCCACGAACTCCATCCCGCACTGGCCACGGCGGGTGTCGGCGACGGCATACCGGTGGTCCTGCATTTCTCCGCGCCGTGGTGCGGACCGTGCGCGGCCGTGCGACGCGTCGTCGTGCAGGTTCTCGACCGCGATCCTGGTCGGGCACGCGAGGTCGAGCTGGATCTCGACGAAAATCCCGTCCTGGCACGGAAACTCGGAGTGCTGTCGCTGCCCACCACCTTCGTCTTCGACGGCGAGGGGCGCGAACGGTTCCGCGCGTCCGGCGTTCCGTCCGCCGACGACCTGCGCACAGCCCTGTCGTCGTTGTGATCCCGGGGGTCCACCCCCGAGGTGACGTGCGTTAAACTCCCTCGCGTGCAGAACCGCCACGAGCTGATGCTCACCCGACGCCGCGCAGTCGATCTGTGCCGCCTCGGTGGCTGTTGTTGTCCCTGCTGAACGTATCGACGGGTTCGTCCCGACCCCTGCGGCATCGATGCCGCCGAACCGATGCGTCGCCCCGCGGTCGTTTGAACACCCTCCGCCCAGCGAATCAGAATCCAGCAGGAGATTCCCCATGTCCGTATCCACTCCCCGCACGTCCGGTCGGCAGGTCGACGTCCGTGGCCCGCGTTTCGCGGCGTGGATCACCACCGGCGTCCTCGTCCTCGCCCTGGTCGTCGCCACCTTCTCTCCCGTCGCAGCGGCCGTGATCCTGGCCCTGCAGACGATCGTGTTCGCTCTCGGAGCGGCACTCGGCCCGCGACGCAGCCCGTACGGTGCGCTGTTCGCGAGGTTCGTCGCTCCCCGCCTCGGTGCTCCGATCGAGACCGAGCCGGTGGAGCCGCTGCGGTTCGCGCAGCTCGTCGGATTCGTCTTCGCCCTCGTCGGAACGGTCGCGTTCTTCGCCGGCGCGATCGTCGTGGGCTCGGTGGCCGCAGGCTTCGCGCTGTTCGCGGCGCTGCTCAACGCCGCCTTCGGCGTGTGTCTCGGCTGCCGGATCTACCCGCTGGTCGCTCGAATGCGTCGCGTGCCCGCCTGACCGGCGGTCACCGAACTCGACATCCCACACCTCACCCTGGCACGGACCCTCGCACGGGTTCCGGTCACGGAAACCTCCCGGATTCCCTCACCGAAAGGAACACCCATGGCTCGCTCCGACGTCCTGGTCTCCGCCGACTGGGCAGAGCAGAACCTCAATGCGCCGAAGACCGTCTTCGTCGAGGTCGACGAGGACACCTCCGCCTACGACGGCGGCCACATCGAAGGTGCCGTCAAGCTCGACTGGCGCAAGGACCTGCAGGACGCCGTCCGCCGCGACTTCCTGAACCGTGAGCAGTTCTCCGAGCTCCTCTCGCGCAAGGGCATCGCCAACGACGACACGGTCGTGCTCTACGGCGGCAACAACAACTGGTTCGCCGCCTACGCCTACTGGTACTTCAAGCTCTACGGCCACCAGGACGTCAAGCTCATCGACGGCGGCCGCAAGAAGTGGGAGCTCGACGGCCGTCCGCTGTCGAAGGACGAGGTCACCCGTCCGGCCACCGAGTACAAGGCCGCCGAGCCCGACTACTCCATCCGCGCCTTCCGCGACGAGGTCATCGAATCGATCGGCACCAAGAACATCGTCGACGTGCGTTCGCCCGACGAGTTCTCCGGCAAGATCCTCGCCCCGGCGCACCTGCCGCAGGAGCAGGCGCAGCAGCGCGGCCACGTCCCCGGTGCCATCAACATCCCGTGGAGCACCACCGCCAACGAGGACGGCACCTTCAAGTCGGACGAGGACCTCGAGAAGCTGTACGCCGAGAAGGGCTTCGACGACAGCAAGGAGACCATCGCCTACTGCCGTATCGGTGAGCGCTCGAGCCACACCTGGTTCGTGCTCCAGGAGATCCTCGGCAAGAAGAACGTCAAGAACTACGACGGCAGCTGGGTCGAGTACGGCTCGCTCGTCGGTGCACCCATCGAACTGGAGGTCAACTGATCATGTGCGGAGCCCCTGTCCAGACCCAGACCCTGCCCGCCGGCGTCGACACCGAGAAGGAGACGGTCATCACCGGCCGTGTCCTGAACGCCGACGGTGAGCCCGTGGGCGGTGCCTTCGTGCGCCTGCTCGACGGCACCGACGAGTTCACCGCCGAGGTCGTCGCCTCCGCGACCGGCGACTTCCGTTTCTTCGCCGCCCCCGGCGACTGGAAGATCCGCGCCCTGTCGAGCTCCGGCAACGGCACCTCCACCGTGAGCCCCACCGCTCCCGGCGTGCACAACGTGGACGTGACGGTCGCGAAGTAATCCGGCCGGAACACCTCGTCGAAGGGCTCTGCTCCATCAGGAGCGGAGCCCTTCGTCGTACCCGAAAAGACGTTGTCTAGAATGACCGCGTGGTCATCTTCTTCGAAATTCTGCTGGTCGCCGCGGCGCTCCTCATCACCTGGTTCGCGCTGTACACCATCTACCGCGTGGTCTCCGACGGATCGTGACGAACGACGGATCGGACGCCCAGCGGCGTAGCGGCGACGAGGCGATAGCCCGGGCCGCCGAGCGCGCTCGCGTCACCGCCGAGCTGAACCTTCCCGTCCTGGCCGGGCTGCCGGGCGCCGAGGACACCGCGAACCTGCGGCTCGGCCCCGACCTGAGTCCTGCCCTGCTCGCCGTCCTTCCCTTGGTCGGTGTGTGGCGCGGCGAGGGTGAGGCCAACGATCCCGAGACCGGCGACTATCCGTTCGGTCAGCAGATCACCGTCGCGCACAACGGCGGCGCGTATCTGGTGTGGGAGTCGCGCACGTGGCGTCTCGACGACTCGGGTGAATACGTGGGCGAGGATCGGCGCGAGAGCGGCTTCTGGCGCGTGTCCGGAACGGGCGCGCCCGACAGCGACGATCCCGAGACGCTCGAACTGCTGCTGACGCACAGCTCCGGCGTCGTCGAGCTGTACTACGGCACCGCACTCACCCAGTCCTCGTGGGAGCTCGCGACCGACGTCGTGATCCGCACCAAGTCCGGTGAGGTCGTCGGTGGCGCCAAGCGCCTCTACGGCATCGTCGACGGCGGCGACCTCGCCTACGTCGAGGAGCGCGTCACCGCCGACGGCGAACTGAAGCCCCGGATGTCTGCCCGTCTGTCACGCCACATCGGCTGACCGAGCCTCTTTCTTCCGAGATTCGAACGGTCCAGGTCTGTTCCCCTGTGGAGGAACAGACCCGGACCGTTTTTCTCAGTTCTCCTCGACGACCGTCGTGCCGGTGGTGCTCTTCTTGTCGGCATGCTCACCGTCGCCTCGTGCACGGAGCGCATCGGGTTCGCCGGCATGGACCCGGTGGACGCCGACGTCTTCGGCATCCTCGGCGGCGTTCTCGTTCTCGTTCTCGTCGGGGATGGCCCTGGTCTGGACGACGACCTCGGGAGCGGGCAGTTCCTCGGCCGCCTCGAGTTCCTCGGCCGATCGCACCTCGGGCCACTGGCGGGTGACCGGTTCCGGCCGCTCGCCTAGGTCCTCGCGGATGCCGCGTACCAGGCTGTACATCATGATGAAGCCCATCACGAAGAACGGCAGGCCCACCACGGTGATGACCTGTTGCAGGGCGTCGAGCCCGTCCTTACCGGTAGCGACGAGCATGGTCGCTGCGACCAGGCCCATGAGCACCGCCCAGAACAGGCGCTGGTGGATGGGCGCCTTCTCCTCGTGCCCGGAGGCCATCATGTCGAGCACCATCGACGTCGAGTCCACCGAGGTGACGAAGAAGATCACCACCAGGATGATCGCGATGCCGGACACCAGGCCGGTGAGCGGGAAGTTGCCGAGGAACTCGAACAAGGCACCCGGGATGTCGCCGGCGTCCACGACACGTTCGACGAGTCCACCCTCGCCCTCGAGCTCGATGTGGAACGAGCCCATCCCGAAGATGCTGAACCAGATCACCGAGAACAGCACGGGCAGACCGAGGACACCGCCGACGAACTCGCGGATGGTGCGGCCTCGCGAGATGCGAGCGATGAAGATACCGACGAAGGGCGACCAGGTGATGGTCCACGCCCAGTAGAAGACGGTCCAAGTGTTCTGCCAGCCCGAGTCGGCGAAGGTGTCGTTCCAGAACGCCAGACGCGGCAGGGCCTCGGCGTAGATCCCGGCAGACTCGATCATGCCCTTGAGCAGGAACAGACTCGGTCCGGTGACGACCACGAAGACCAGCAGCATGACGGCCATGCCGATGTTGATGTTCGACAGGCGTTTGATGCCCTTGTCGAGACCGAGGGCGACCGAGATCCCGGCCATCACCGTCACGAGCGCGATGAGGGCGATCTGGACGACCCCGGATTCCTGGATGTCGAACAGCTGCGCGAGACCGGCGTTGATCTGCAGGGTGCCCAGGCCGACCGAGGTCGCGACACCGAAAACCGTGCCGATGATCGCGACGACGTCGATGGTCTTGCCGATCGGGCCGTAGATGCGGCCCCCGAGCAGGGGCGCGAAGATCGAGCTGACGCGCGGCGGCAGGTGCCGCTTGTAGATGAAGTAACCGAAGCCCAGGCCGGGCAGGGCGAAGATCGTCCAGGTGTGCAGTCCGAAGTGGTAGAGCGCGAAGCCCATGGCCTCTTCCGCGGCCTCCACGGACTCCGGCTCGACGTCCTGCATGGGCGGGTTCGCGAAGTGGGAGATCGGCTCGGCGACACCCCAGAACATGAGGATCGTGCCGATACCGGCGGCGAACAACATGGCGAACCACGCCAGAGTCGAGTGCTCGGGTCGCTCGTCGTCACCGCCGAGCCGGACCCGACCGTAATGAGTGAAGGCGATTCCGACGAGGAAGAGCAGGAAGGTCGTGACGCCCAGGATGTAGAACCATCCGAGGTTCGTCATGATCCAGTTGGACGCGGTACTGAAGATCGAATCGACGCCGTCGGTGAACAGGATCGTGAGTACGACGAAGAGCAGCGCGATGAGCGCAGAAGAGAAGAAAACCCCCGGTGACGTGCGCAATCTTAACGAATCGTGAGCTTTTTGAAGTATCGGCACCAAACCGGTGTACCCAAAACGGACGAACTTGCACACCCGAAACGCCGATCTTGCCCGAAATGCGAACAGCCCCCGAGCCGCACCACCGCACGGATCGCTCCGCAGTCGGCGGTCCCGATCGGACGGACCGGGGACTCGGGGGCCGGGTGACTACCTGGGATTCGCCAGCCGCGCGCGGTCGGTGAATTCCGTCGTCGGCAAGCAGCTAGCGGGTAGCCACCTCACGCGTCCGAATATCAATCACTTCCAGACCACCTCCTTCCTCGTGTACCAGCGAAACTACGCTTCGTTCACGAGGCGGGCAACGCATTTTTCTCGACGCGAACGACCAGGTCGGCGGCGGTATCCGCGGGCAGACGGTGGGTGACCACCACGACGGTGCGCTCGGGGCCGACCAAGCGTGCGTCGCGGTCCAGGAGGAGTCGCTGCATCAGGTCGGCGCTCTCGTCGTCGAGATGTTCCGTGGGTTCGTCGAGCAGCAGGATCCGTGCGGGCGACAGCAGAGCCCGGGCCAGCAGGAGGCGACGGCGCTGCCCACCGGAGACCGTGCGGGCTCCGGCCCCCAGGACGGTGTGGACTCCCTTCGGGAGTCCGTCCACCCACTCCCCCAGCCCCACGGTGCCGAGGGCGGCCAGTGCTTCGCCCTCGTCCACGTCGCCCCGCGCGACACGCAGGTTCTCGAGGATCGACGTGTCGAACAGGTGGGCGTCCTCCGCGAAGAAGCCGATCTTCCGGCGCAGGGCCGCGGGATCGATGTCCGCGAGGTCGACATCGTCGAGCGTCACTGCGCCTCCGCGTGGGGCGAGCAGGCCCGCGAGCGTCATGAGCACGGTGGTCTTGCCGCTGCCGCTGCCGCCCACGATCGCGACGCGACAGCCCGGCCGCAGGTCGAGGTCGACCGGTTCAGTGGACGGTCCGCCGGGCCATCCGCCTCGCAGACCCACCGCACGTAGCCGGCCGGGTCCGTCGGCCGGTTCGGTGCCGTGCGGCACCGTCCTGTCGGCGCGGTCGAGCATCTCCGTGATGCGACCGGCCGCCAGGCGTGCGCGATTGAGGGTCTGCGCGGCTGCCGGGAGGACGGCGGTGGCCTCGAACGCCGACAGCGGCAGCAGGACGAGGATGCCGAGTGTCGTCGGGCTCATGGCCGCCGGACCGGAGCCGAAGACGGCGATACCGACGAGGAGGGCACCGAGCACACTCGCGCCGACCGCGAGGGGTGCGGCCGCGTCGGCGAACGCCGCGGGGACCGCAGAGCGGTCGGTGGCACGGACGGAGGCGACGTTCGCGGCGCGGGCCCGCCGGGTGAGTGTGTCGAGCCGTCCCGCGACCCGCAGTTCCGCCGCGTGGTCCAGCACCGTGACCGCGTCCTCGGTGAACCGGGTCCGTGCGGCGTTCGCATCGGCGTCCGCGCGGGCCGCGGCGCGGGCGGACAGCCACGGTGCGAGCAGTCCGGCGACGAGCAGCGCCGCGGCGAGGACCACGCCGGCGGCTGGAGCGATGACGGTGAGGGTCACGACCGCCGCGAGGGAGAGCACGGCCGCGACGGCGATGGGCACGAGTGCGCGCACCACGACGTCGCCGAGAGCGTCGACGTCGGCACCGGTGCGCGCGAGCAGGTCGCCGCGTCCCAGGCCCAGGGTGGCGGCCGGGTCGCCGTCCGCGAGTCGCCGGTAGAGATTCGCGCGGGCCGAGGTGGTGCCGCGCAGCGCGGTCTCGTGCGTTGCGAGTCGTTCGAAGTAGCGGAACAACCCGCGGGAGATGCCCAGCGCCCGCACCGCGACGACCGCGACGGTCAGGTCCAGGACGGGCGGCATCTCCCATGCCCGCACGATCAGCCACGCCGAGAGACCGGCGAGCAGCAGGGCACTGCCGAGGGTCGCGACTCCGGCGAGGACGGCGAGCAGCACTCGGCGCGGCTCGAGTTCGAGCAGGGCCATCGCCCGGCGCAGATCCTTCATCGGGACACCTCCGTCGGCCCTGCATGGACGGTGACGACCTCGTCCGCGATGGCGAGCAGGGTGGAGCGATGCGCGACGACCACCACGGTGCGGCCGGCCGCGGCGAGCCCGCGCAGCGTGGACAGGACGGTGGCCTCGGTGTCCTCGTCGAGGTGGGCCGTGGGTTCGTCGAGCAGCAGGACCGGGCGCGGGGAGGCGAGGGTGCGGGTGAGCGCCAGTCGCTGACGTTGGCCGAGCGACAGGCCCGTGCCTCCGGTCCCCACGACGGTCCGCCAGCCGTCCGGAAGTTCGGCGAGCACGCTGTCGAAGCCGGTGGCGGCGCAGACGTCGTCGAGTTCGGTGGTCTCCGGGTCGACACCGGTGAGTCGCAGGTTGTCGGCGAGCGTGCCGGGCAGCAGCACCGGCCGCTGCGGAAGCCACGCAACCTGCGACCACCAGTTCTCGTCGCCCGCGACGGGACGTCCGTCGACGGTGACGGTCCCCTCACTCGGCTCGGCGAGCCCGAGCAGCGCCAGCAGGGCGGTGGATTTGCCGGCCCCGTTGGCGCCGGTGAACGCGGTGATCCGGCCGGGACGGCAGATCGCGTCGAGCCGGTGTGGGGCGCAGCCGTCGCGGCCGGGCACGGAGACGCCGTCGAAGGCGATCTCGCAGTTCGCGACCCGGCCGGTGCCGATCGCGTCCGTGGGGGCGTGACGCGAGGAGGCGTCGTCCGGCACCGAGTCGAGCACGGCGAACGCCTTGTCGGCTGCCGCCATCCCGTCCTCGGCGGCGTGGAACTTGTTGCCGACGGTGCGCAGCGGGAGGTAGGCCTCGGGCGCGAGGATCAACGCGATGATGCCGGCCTCGAGGGGCATCGACCCGTAGACGAGCCGCATGCCGATGCTCACGGCGACGAGGGCGACGGACAGCGTCGCGAGGAATTCGAGGACCGTGCCGGACAGGAACGCCACGCGCAGGGCCGACATCGTGGTCGCGCGGTGCTCGTCGCCGAGTTCGCGCACGCGATCGGCGGGCCCCTTCTCACGACCGAGGGCGCGCAGCGTGGGAAGACCCGCGAGGAGGTCGAGCAGTTGCGACGACAGTGTCGTCATCGCGCGCAGGGTGCGGTCGGCCTTGCCCTTGGTGAGCAGGCCGATGAGGATCATGAAGATCGGGATGAGCGGCAGCGTGATCACGACGATGACCGCCGAGGTGAGGTCGTGCAGGGCGATCACGACGATCGTCACCGGGGTGAGGATCACGGCCAGCAGCAGCGCCGGCAGATAGCCGGTGAGATATTCCTTCAGCCCGTCGAGTCCGCGGGTGAGAACCACCGCGATCTCGTCGCGTCGCGGGTCGAGTTCGCGCGGGGGCAGATTCGCCGCGGAATCGAGGACCTCGTGTTCGAGTTCGGCGACCACGCGGGTCGCGGACCGGTGCGCATACCGCGACTGCAGCCACGTCACCGCGACCCGCACGACGATCGCCGCCGCTAGGATCGCCAGTTCGGTCGTCCGGTCGCCGACGGACCGGGCGTCGGTGGTGATGACGCCCGCGAGGACCCGTCCGATCATGAGTGCGGTGACGACGACCATCACGACGTCGACCACCGACGTGACCACGGTCAGGACGAGATATCCGCGGGCTGCGGCCGAGTAGCGCCACAACCGCGGGTCCACCGGACCCCGCCGGCGCGCGGGCGCGTCGGCGGGGGCGGCGGACTGCGTCATGCTCACTTCGAGCCGATCTTCAGACCGATCGAGTGCGGGATGTGGTCGGTCGACAGACGCTGACGGAACACCCAGTACGTCCAGCCCTGGTAGGCCAGGACGACCGGGGTCATGAACGCTGCGGCCCACGTCATGACCTTCAGTGTGTACGGGCTCGACGACGCGTTCTCGATCGTCAGCGACCAGGACGGGTCGAGGGTCGACGGCATGACGTTCGGGAACAGCGACGCGAACAGCAGCACCGAGGTCGCGGCGATCGCGACGGTGGTGAACACGAACGCCCAGCCCTCACGCGCGACGGCGGTCAGCGCGACCACCGCGAGCAGGGAGATCGCCGCCACGGCGACGAGCGCGATCGTCCAGCCCTTGCCGTAGGCGAGCTGGGTCCACACCACGAACGCACCGGCCACGAGGACGGCGGGCACGGCCAGTTTCCGCGACATCGCCACGGCATCCGTCCGGACCTGTCCCTCGGTCTTGAGCGCGATGAACACCGCGCCGTGCAGAGCGAAGACCAGCGCCGTCGTCGCACCGCCGAGCAGGGCGTACGGGTTCAGCAGGTCGAAGAACCCGCCGACATACTGCTTGTCGGCGTCGATCGCCACGCCGCGCACGATGTTCGCGAACGCCACACCCCACAGCACGGCGGGCACCCACGAGCCGAAGATGATCCCCCAGTCGCAGCGGCGACGCCAGGTCGGATCGTCGACCTTGCCGCGCCATTCGATGGCGCACACGCGCACGATCAGGGCGAGCAGGATCAGCAGCAGCGGGAGGTAGAAGCCGGAGAAGAGGGTCGCGTACCACTCGGGGAACGCCGCGAACAGCGCACCGCCCGCGGTGATGAGCCAGACCTCGTTGCCGTCCCAGACCGGACCGATCGTGTTGAGCAGCACCCGGCGCCGGGTGTCCGCCTCGACGGTCCTACCGCGGCCGAGCACCGGGAAGTGCATGCCGACACCGAAGTCGAACCCCTCGAGGACGAAGTAGCCGGTGAACAGTACTGCGATGAGGATGAACCAGATTTCCTGAAGTCCCATGTCCGCCCACTCCTAGTACGCGAAGGACAGCTGTTTCGGCTGCGTGTCGTCGGTGTCGTCGTCGGAGCCCGGCGGCTGCGCGTCGTGCTCCTGCGGGCCTTCCATCGCGTACTTGCGGATGAGCCAGAACCACACCACGCCGAGCGCCGCGTAGACGAGGGTGAAGGCGATCAGCGAGGTGAGCACCGTTCCGGCCGCATGCTCGGAGACACCTTGGTCGACGGTGAGCCGGATCATGTCCACGCCCGTGGGATTCGGATGCACCACCCAGGGCTGCCGGCCCATCTCGGTGAAGATCCAGCCCGCGCTGTTGGCGAGGAAGGGCGTGGGGATCGCGACGAGCGACAGCGTCGAGAACCACCTCTGGTCGGGCACCCGGCCGCTGCGGGTGACCCACAGCCCGGCCAGGGCCAGGGCCGCGGAACCGGCGGCGAGGCCGATCATCGCGCGGAACGACCAGTAGGTGACGAACAGGTTGGGCTTGTAGTTGCCGGGGCCGAATTCCTGTTCGTACTGCGCCTGCAGGTCCTCGACGCCCTGGAGGGTCACGCCGCTGAACTCACCCTGCGCGAGGAAGGGCAGCACGTAGGGCACGTCGAGGACGTGGATGACGCCGTCGCAGTCGTTGTGCGTGCCGATCGTGAGGATCGAGAAGTTGGGGTCGGTCTCGGTGTGGCACAGCGACTCGGCCGAGGCCATCTTCATCGGCTGCTGCTCGAACATGAGCTTGGCCTGGACGTCACCGGTGACGAACAACCCGATGCCCGAGATGATCATGACCATCAGGCCCAGGCGGGTCACGGGGCGGAACAGTCCGCGGGCGTCGTTCTCGAGGCGCTGGGCCTCCTCGGGTTCCGAGGTGCGGATCTCGGCGGCGCGTCGCATGTTGCGGACCATCCACCAGCCACCGATGCCGGCGACGAAGGTTGCGGCGGTGAGGAAGCCGCCGGCGACCGCGTGGGGGAAGGCTGCGAGCGCGGTGTTGTTGGTGAGCAGTTCCCAGATGCTCGTCAGCTCGGCGCGGCCGGTCTCGGGGTTGTAGGTGGCCCCGACGGGATGCTGCATGAACGAGTTCGCCGCGATGATGAAGAAGGCGGAGGCGTTCACGCCGATCGCGACGAGCCAGATGGTCGCGAGGTGAACGAGTTTCGGCAGGCGCGTCCAGCCGAAGATCCACAGGCCGAGGAATGTCGACTCCATGAAGAAGGCAACGAGACCTTCGAGGGCGAGGGGTGCGCCGAAGACGTCGCCCACGAAGCGGGAGTACTCGCTCCAGTTCATGCCGAACTGGAATTCCTGCACGATGCCGGTCGCGACACCGAGCGCGAAGTTGATCAGGAACATTTTCCCGAAGAACTTCGTGAGGCGGTACCAGTGGTCCTTGCCGGTGACCACCCACATCGTCTGCATGATCGCGACGAGCGGCGCGAGGCCGATCGTCAACGGCACGAGGATGAAGTGATACACCGTCGTGATCCCGAACTGCCACCGGGACAGATCCAAGACGTCCATTGCCACTCCGAGTGAGGCCCGGGTCGATACGGAGATCCGGAGCGGGGCCGACGCTGCGGTTCTCGTTCGCAAAGACACGCCGGTAGTACTGCTCCGGCCTTGCTACTACCGAATGTAGTAGCGATTGCGCGAAGTGGAACACGTTCGTGTCGCCCGACACATCGGACTCACGTCACATCGGATACGGATCACCCGCGGGGACACACCCCGCCGCTACTCAGGAAGCTGTATCGACCGATTCGCTCACGAAGCGGCGTCGACCGCCTCGTCGACGAGGCCTTCGATCTCGCCCTCCTGGACCCGCGAGACCAGCGCGTGCCCGTTGAGCGTGTGCACCCGCACCGCGAGCGCCACGCTGGAGATCAGCCAGAGACCGTCGGCGACGACGAGATCCGCCGGGCGCAGCGGCTCGTACCGGACCGTGAAGTCCCGCTCCCCCGCCAGGTCGAACAGTGCCTGCTGCGTGGTGCCGGGGAGGATCCCCTGCTCCGGCGGCGGAGTGAGCAACGTCCGGCCACGCGCGACGAGCACCGTCGACCGCGGACCCTCGAGCACGTAGCCCTCGGCACTGACGAAGATCACGTCGTCGGCGCCGACCGACTCGGCGTGACGCAGTGCCGCCATGTTCGTCGCGTACGACAGCGTCTTGGCACCGAGGAGCTGCCACGGCGCCTTCTGCGCCAGATCGGTCGAAAAACCCCGTTCGAGGGTCACCACGGACACGCCGTCGCGCCGTGCGATGCCGACACGCTCGGCCACCGGCGTCACGAGCAGGAAGGCCGTCGGCGTGTCGGCACCCTCACGACCACGCGTGTAGACCAGGCGCAGCACGCCCTCCTGCTCGGCGCCCCACTGTTCGAGTGCCACGTCGACGGCGAGCCGCCAGTCGTCGCGATCGGGTTCGGGCAACTGCGCGGCGGCCGCGGACGCCGCGAGCCGGGCGAGATGCAGTTCGAGCGCACGCGCCCGGCCTCCTCGCACGAGCAACGTCTCGAACACCCCGTCGCCACGAAGAACACCGAAATCGTCGGCGTGCAGAAGGGGTGCGTCCGCATCCCTCACCTCGCCGTCCAGCGTCACCAGCACCCGCTCAGCCATGGCGCTCAGCCTAGCCACTGGCAGACCTGTCGGCCGGTTCCCCATAGACTGGTGTCGTGACCGAGTCTCCGATCGTGTCCGAAAGCGCCCTTCTCGCACTTCCCGGCGCAGTCGCCTCGCCTTCCGGCGGGCCCGATGCCGGACTCCCCTGGCATTACGGCGACCCGCTCGGCGAGCAACGTGCCGCCGCCACATCCGCCGCCGTGGTCGACCGTTCCACCCGCTTCGTCATCGCCGTTCCGGGCGACGAACGCCTGAGCTGGCTGCACACCATCTCCAGCCAGCACATCGCGTCGCTCCCGGACGGCACCTCCGCCGAGAACCTGAGCCTCGACGCGAACGGCCGCGTCGAGCACCACTTCGTGCAGACCGACCTCGACGGCGTGACGTGGATCGACACCGAAGCCGACCGTGGACCCGACCTGCTCGCGTTCCTGAAGAAGATGGTGTTCTGGGCGAAGGCCGAACCTCGCGACGGCAACGAACTCGCGGTTCTGAGCCTCCTCGGACCGGACGCCGGCAGCCCCGCCGTGCTCGCCGCACTCGGGATCGACGCGCTGCCGGCCGAACCCTATGCCGCCGTCGCCCTGCCCGCCGGTGGCTTCGTGCGCCGCATGCCGTGGCCCACCGAGCACTCCTTCGACCTCCTGGTGCCGCGCGAGTCGCTCACCGCGCTCTTCACCGCCCTGCGGGACGCCGGCGCGCGTCCGGCCGGCAGCTGGGCGTTCGAGGCCTTGCGCGTCGAAGCGGTCCGTCCCCGGATCGGTGTCGACACCGACGAGCGCACCATCCCCCACGAGGCCCGCTGGATCGGCGGACCCGAGCAGTACGGTGCCGTCCACCTCGACAAGGGGTGCTACCGCGGCCAGGAGACCGTCGCGCGGGTCCACAACCTCGGCAAGCCCCCGCGACATCTCGTCCTTCTCCATCTCGACGGCTCGGCCGACGGACGACCCGAGACGGGCGACGACATCACCGCCGGAGGTCGCGCGGTCGGGCGCATCGGCACGATCGTCGACCATCACGAGCTCGGGCCGATCGCGCTCGCGCTCGTCAAGCGCACCATCACGCCCGACACGGCCCTCGTCGCAGGACCGTGCGCGGCGTCCATCGACCCCGACTCCATCCCTCCCGACGACGGCATCCAGGCAGGAAGGGCGGCGGTCGACCGATTGCGCGGCCGGTGACCGCCGAGACGGCCGGCATGCGGCCGGCGACCTCGGGGACCGTCGCAGCGGTCTGCGTCGTGCACACGCTGCACGAGACCGGACTGCGGCGTAATCCCGTCACCGCGATCGACAAGCGTCCCGTCGACGGACCGGTGCACGTCGGTGAACTCGGCCTGACCGGCGACCGCCAGTGCGACACCGCCAACCACGGCGGCGTCTTCAAGGCGGTCTACGCCTTCTCGCAGGACGAGTCGCGCCGCTGGGGCTCCGAACTCGACCGGGAGCTCCCCGTCGGCTGGTTCGGCGAGAACCTGCACGTCGCCGGGTTCTCCCCCACCGACGCCGTCATCGGCGAGCGGTGGCGCGTCGGCGACGGCGGTCTGCTCCTCGAAGTGACCGGCCCCCGCACCCCCTGCCGCACCTTCGCGATCCGTTCGGAGGAGGACGACTGGGCCACGCGGTTCGTCGCCCGGGGCGACTGCGGCGCGTACCTGAAGGTGATCTCCGAGGGACCGGTGGCCTCCGGCGACCGCATCGTCGTCGAGCACGTCCCCTCCCACGGGGCCACGGTGCGCGATCTGTTCACCGGACAGGGCCACGAGCGGGTCGCCGCGATGCTCGAGCAACAGGCCGACATCGCTCCCAGCGTCGCCGACAAGGCGCACCGTCTCGTGGGGCGGGCACGGAAGGGAGAGAGTCGTTGAGCGTCGAACTGGTCGAGGTGGTGCGCTCGGGCTTCCGGGAGTGCGTCCACCGCGGGTCGCTGATCGTCCTCGACCCGGACGGCGGGGTCCTCGTATCCCTGGGCGAGGTGCACACACCGATCTACCCGCGGTCGTCGAACAAGCCGATGCAGGCGGTCGCGTTGCTGCGCGCCGGCTTCGTTCCCCGCGACTCCGCGGAACTGGCGATCGCCACGGCCTCGCACGAAGGTGAGGCCGACCACGTGGAGGCCGTCGAGCGCGTCCTGTCCGGTGCCGGTTTCACCGAGAAGGATCTCCGCTGCCCGACGGATCTGCCCGGCAACGAACTCGCGCGCGCCGAGGTGCTCGCCGCCGGACGCACGCCGCGGTCGATCTACATGAACTGCTCGGGCAAGCACGCGGCGATGCTCGCGGCGTGCGCGGCGAACGGCTGGGACACCGACGGCTACACCGACGCGGGCCACCCGCTGCAGCAGCTGGTGACCGAGACCATCCTCGAGCTGACCGGCGACATCGAGGACACCGATCTCGGCATCGACGGCTGCGGTCTACCGATCGTGCCCGTCCCCCTGTTCAACCTCGCCCGCGCCTACTCGCGGCTCGCGACAGCGGAGACCGGCACGCCCGAGCGCGCCGTGGCCGACGCGGTGCGCGAGCATCCGTTCCTGATCTCCGGCACCGGCAAGGACGACCTGAAGCTCATGCGCGCGGTGGGCGGCCTGCTCTGCAAGGCGGGCGCCGACGGGATCCACGCCGGTGCGCTGCCGGACGGCACGTCCTTCGCTTTCAAGATCGACGACGGACACGAGCGGGCACGCCTTCCGCTCACCGCGGCCCTGCTCCACCGCCTCGGAGCGGGTACCGCCGCGAACGCCGCGACCTTCGATTCCGAACGGCTCGCGGTGCTCTCGTCGGCGCCGGTGTTCGGTGGTGGCGTGCGAGTCGGCACCGTCCGGGCCGTCCCGGGGGTGTTCTGAAGGGCATCTTTATCACATTTCAACAGCATTCATGCAGGTCGGGTCGTTATGAGGCGTAACGGACACCGGCCCAGCCGGGTGTGTGGAGGCGCAACCGAAGTTTCCACGCTAAAGTGGGCGTCAGGAAAATACTCAACACACCGGGGCCGCCACTTTTCCCCAGGCCGCCCCGTCAAAGCGCGAGGGGGTTGGCCATGGGCCGCGGCCGGGCTAAGGCAAAGCAGACCAAGGTTGCACGGCAACTCAAGTACAGCTCGCCGTCCACCGACTTCGAGAGCCTCCAGCGAGAGCTGTCTGGCGGAGCAACCAACTCGCAGCGGGACGAAGTCTTCGCCGAGCAACGTTCCGGTTGGGACGACGACTACGACGACGACTGGCGTCGCTGACCTGATATCACTCTCCGACGGAGGGGGAGGCCGACATTCGGCTCCCCCTCCGTCGGTGGTGTGGTCGGCGTTCGACGCGAGGCCGGACGGCGCTCCTCACCGTCCGCAGCCTTCGAGCCTGTGACTTCCGAGTTCACAACACGGCACTGAGCCGAAAGGCCGGTCCCCCATTCATCCTGGGGGAACCGGCCTTTCGTCGTGTTCGCGTCGGGCGACGCACGCCCGTCAGAAGCGCGGGTGATCTCCGAGCAGCACCGCGCGCTCGTCGGCGCCGTCCTGTGCCTTGCGGACCGTGCCGAGCGTCCAGCAGTCGATGTGCCGGGCCGTGAGCACTGCCAGAGCACGGTCGACGTCCTCGGGAGCCACGATGGCCACCATGCCGACACCCATGTTGAAGGTCTTCTCCATCTCGACCCGCTCGACCCGTCCGCGCTGCGCGATGAGGCCGAAGACCGGAGCCGGGCTCCAGGTGGTGCGGTCGAGCTCGGCGACGAGTCCCTTGGGCATCACGCGCGCGAGGTTCGCGGCGAGACCGCCACCGGTGACGTGGCAGAAGGTACGCACCTCGGTCTCGGCAGCGAGCGCGAGGCAGTCCTTGGCGTAGATGCGGGTGGGCTCGAGCAGCTCCTCGCCGAGGGTGCGACCGAACTCGTCGACATGCGCCGTGAGGCTCATCTTGCCGATGTCGAGCAGCACCTTGCGGGCGAGCGAGTAGCCGTTCGAGTGCAGACCCGAGGCACCCATCGCGATGACGACGTCGCCGGGGCGCACGCGGTCGGGTCCGAGGAGCTTCTCGGCCTCTACGACACCCACGCCGGTGGCGGACAGGTCGTAGTCGTCGGCGGCCATGACACCCGGATGCTCGGCGGTCTCGCCACCGAGCAGCGCGCAACCGGCCTGGACGCAGCCCTCGGCGATGCCGGCGACGATCTCCGCGACCCGCTCGGGCACGACGCGACCGACGGCGATGTAGTCCTGCAGGAACAGCGGCTCGGCACCGCAGACCACGAGGTCGTCGACGACCATGGCGACGAGGTCGAGACCGACCGTGTCGTGCTTGTCGAGTGCCTGCGCCACCGCGAGCTTGGTGCCGACACCGTCGGTGGACGCCGCGAGCAGCGGCTCCTTGTATCCACCCTTGAGCGCGAACAGACCGGCGAACCCACCCAGGCCGCCCATGACCTCCGGGCGGGTGGCCTTCTTCGCGTGCGGGGCGAACAGTTCGACGGCTCGGTCACCGGCCTCGATGTCCACGCCCGCCGCGGCGTAGGAAGCTCCGGGGGTTGCGTCCTCGGTCATGAGTTGTCGGCTCCAGCCTCGAGTTGTGTCTTGTCGTGAAAAATCTGGCTACATGCGGCCAGGCACACCTGCGTCCGGGCATGCGAAACACACGCCGAACCGTGCCGACCGCGGCACTTACGGTACCCGACCAGCTTCTACGGCCGACTGAGAACGTCCGCGTTGTCGTTGTCCAACACCGTCGGGGTGACCGAATCGGTGTCGACGACGCCGTTGAGGACGTCCTTGCCCGCCTGATGTTCCCTGGGGAGGGCGATCGGGTAGTGGCCGTCGAAACATGCAGCGCACAAACGGGATGCGGGCTGCTCGGTGGCGCCGATCATGCCGTCGATCGAGATATAGCCGAGCGAGTCGGCGCCGATCGACCGGCGCACCATCTCGACCATCTCGTCGTAGTCGTGCCCCTCTTCGACGGTGTCGCGGGTACCCGCGCCGTTGGCGATCAGCTCGGCCGGCGACGCGAAGTCGATGCCGTAGAAGCAGGGCCACTTGACCGGCGGCGACGCGATGCGCACGTGGATCTCGAGGGCACCGGCCTCGCGCAACATGCGGATCAGGGCGCGCTGGGTGTTGCCGCGCACGATCGAGTCGTCGACGACGACGAGGCGCTTGCCGCGGATCACCTCGCGCAGCGGGTTCAGCTTGAGCCGGATGCCGAGCTGGCGGATGGTCTGGCTGGGCTGGATGAAGGTGCGGCCGACGTAGGCGTTCTTCATCAGGCCCTGGCCGTAGGGCAGGCCGGAGCCCTGCGCGTAGCCGACGGCGGCCGGGGTGCCCGACTCGGGCACCGGGATGACCAGATCGGCGTCGATCGGGTGTTCCTTCGCGAGCCGGCGGCCGATCTCCACGCGGGTCGCGTGCACGGAGCGACCGGCGATGGTCGAGTCGGGGCGCGCGAGGTAGACGTACTCGAAGACGCAGCCCTTGGGCTCGGGATTCGCGAAGCGCGACGAGCGCACACCGTCAGCGTCGATCGCGAGCAGCTCACCGGGCTCGATGTCGCGGACGAAGGATGCGCCGACGATGTCGAGGGCGGCGGTCTCGCTGGCGACGACCCAGCCGCGGTCGAGGCGTCCGAGGCACAGCGGGCGGATACCCCACGGGTCGCGGGCCGCGTAGAGGGTGTGCTCGTCCATGAAGGTCAGGCAGAACGCGCCGCGCAGCTGCGGGAGCAGCTCCATCGCGGCCTCTTCGATCGTGCTGTTCTTCGCGCCGTGGGCGAGCAGCGCACCGACGGTGTCGGAGTCGGAGTTCGCCGCACCGGGGCGCGTGGGATCGAGCACACCGAGACGGCGTCCCCGTTCGGCGAGTTCGGCGGTGTTGACGAGGTTGCCGTTGTGGCCGAGCGCGACGCCCGAGCCGGTGGCGGTGGTGCGGAAGATCGGCTGCGCGTTCTCCCAGGTCGTGGACCCGGTGGTGGAGTAGCGGCAGTGACCGATGGCGATGTGGCCGGTCATCGCGGCGAGCGTCTGCTCGTCGAAGACCTGGCTGACGAGACCGAGATCCTTGAACACGAGCACCTGCGAACCGTCGGCCACGGCGATGCCCGCAGCTTCCTGTCCGCGGTGCTGCAGCGCATAGAGACCGTAATAGGTGAGCTTCGACACGTCCTCCCCGGGAGCCCACACTCCGAACACTCCGCACTCTTCGCGGGGTTCGTTCTCGGGTTCGGTGGAGGCGAGAAGATTACGTGTGTGGACCGACAGATCGGCACTGGTCACGGACGTGCTCCCTGAGGCTGGACAAGCGGGGCTCCTCCCATTCTACGGCCAGCGCGAGGTGCTCCCTCCCGGACGCCCTGTGTGGACCCGGCAAAACGTCAGAGTCGGGCGATCGGGAGCAGCCGTCCGATCTCCGCTGCGCGCCCACCCGACGCCTCCACCGCACCCGTGTCCACGGCCCCGTCGAAATCGATGCTGCCGACCACCAGACGCAGCCACGTCCGCGGATCGGTCTCGACGACGTTCGGCGGTGTCCCCCGTGTGTGGCGAGGGCCCTCGATGCACTGGACGGCCACGAACGGCGGCACCCGCACCTCCACGCTCGACCCCGGCGCGATCTGTTCGAGGGTGCGGGCACTGAGCCGGACGGCGGCGGCGAGATCGGGGCGCGGCGGCTTCTCGTCGCTCTCCCCCGTCACCCACGGACCCACCCGTTCGAGGGCTGCGCGCAGTTCGGCGAGGTCGACAGGTTTCCGGGGTGCCATGGCAGCCCAGCCTAGCGACGCGGCATCGTCGCGATGCCGACCGCGACGGCACCGCCGGCATTGATCGCCAGGTGCAGGAGCATCGGCGCGACGACACTGCCGGTCCGTCGTCGCAGTTCGTCGAACACCACCCCGCTCAGAGCGGTCAGCACGACGGTTCCGGGCACCGAGTCGCCGGCGCGCCGGGCGGGGACGACGTGCCAGAGCCCGAAGGCGACCGAGGTCAGCGCCCGGTGCCACCTCCGCGACGCGCGGCGGGCCAGGGCGTACAGCACCGATCGGAACAGCAACTCCTCGGCCAGGACCGTCCCGAAGGGTATGTGCACGAAGACCCACTCGGTGTGGTCGGCGCGGCGCGCTCCGGCGGCCATCCGCCGTCGCACGGGTGGGACGGCGAGCATCACCGTGTAGGCCGCGACCGGCAGAGCCGCCGACGCGGTCCCCCACCGCAGTCCCTGCCCTGCCCTGCGCCAGCCGAGCTCGGCTGCGGAGACACCGGCGGCGCGGGTCGCGGCGGCGAGTGCGACACCGAAACCGGCGTTCGCGGCGGCCCTGCCACGCGGACCGAGATCCATCGCCGGGAGGACGACGTTGTTCCATGCGACGAGTGCGGCAGCGCATCCCGCAGCGGTGCACGTCAGGGCGGTGCAGCTCGGGACGACGACTCGCGATGTCACTTCTCGGGCCCGTCGACCTCGGCGAACGCCTCGAGTGCGATGCGCACCCGCTCGGTGTCGTTCTCGGTCCACCCCTCGGGCTGGGTGACCGCTATCCACCCCTCGAGCACCGCCGACCCGTAGTTGTGGCCGTGCCCGTCGGGCACACCGGCAGCGTTGGTGAGGTCGGCGGAGACCTGCCAGAAGGTGACGAAGGGGAACCACCGCATCTGCGGCAGCCGATCGCGTCCGGGCGGCTCCGACAGCCAGTCGGGACGCGAGAACAACAGGTCCGGCGACCACCACACGACGGGATCCGAGGCGTGCTGGATGTAGAGCACGCGCGGCGACAACCACGGTGTCTCGGGTTCGTGGATCGCCTCCCGGCTGTCGGCGAAGCGCACGACGAGACCGTCCGCGTACACCGGCTGCACCTCGGTGGTGCCGGGATCGCGGCGCTCGACCAGCTGTCGCCACAGACGGTTGGAGTTGGGCGGGCCCACCCACAGCACTCCGTCCATCTGGGCGCGGATCTCGGCGAGACTGTCGAAGGCGCCCTCCCCCGACTGTGTGCCGAGGCTCTCGCCGTAGAGGAACAGATCGGGACGGTCGTCCTCGGGCAGCTGCGACCAGCGTTCGTGCACCCGCTCGACCAGCATCTTGCCTGCGGCAGCGGCCTTCTCGCGATCGGCGAGGAAGGAGATCCAGCTCGGGAGGTAGGAGTACTGCCAGGCCACCATCGCCAGGTCACCGTTGTGGACGAGCTCCATCGCGCGGGCTGCGGTGGGATTGACCCAGCCGGTGCCGGTGGTGGGGATCAGGACGAGCGTGGAGCGGTCGAAGGCACCGGTCCGTTCGAGTTCCGCGAGGACGAGGTCGATGCGTTCTTCCGGGGTGGGCGCGGTGTCGAGACCGACGTACACGCGGATCGGTTCCTGTGCGGGACTGCCGTTGACGGCGGTGAGTTCCTCGGCGTCGAGTCCCCGCGAGACGAAGTTGCGGCCCTCGAATCCGAGCGTCTCCCACGGCGCGAGGGATTCGGGGCTACCGGACTTGGCGGGATCGATGGGTTGGATCGCGCCGGGACGGGTGGTGTCGTCCTGCAGGCCGAACGCCTGGTTGACGATGGCGTAGGTGCCGCGGATGAGCACGCCGTCGATGAGCATGAAGGTGGCGAGGACCACGACGAGAACGCCCAGCGTGCGGGCGAGACCGAGCGGCATCCGGGTGCGGCGCATGAGCAGCATCGACACCCAGCGGACGATGTCGCGCAGCCCGCGCCACAGCGCGATGAGGGCGGCCGCGACCGCGACGCTCAGCACGATGGTGCGTAGATATCCCGAGGTCGTGGTGCCCTCGACACCCATGAGGGCTGCGAGCTGGCGTTGCTCGCCGGCGGAGAGCACGAGCGCGACGAGCGACGCGAGAACGGCCGCGACCGGAACCGCGACCTTGATGGCACGCAGGACCGGGAGCGGCGGCGGCCACCACCTCCGCCCGGGGAGCAGGAAGCGTGCCACGACCCAGCCCACGATGCATCCGACGCCGTACCCGATCGCGGCGTTGATGCCGCCGATCAGGCCCTGGAAGAGCCAGTCGCGCGGGAGCAGCGACGGCGTCAGCGACCAGCAGAAGAAGAGCGCGGCGAAGGCGACGCCCGTGAAGTCCAGGCTGAGCCACCCCCACACCCGTGCGGTGAGGGGGTGGCGCTCACCGAAGTCGGTGACCGCAGCGATGATCCGGCCCTGCCGGGCCTCGAACGCCGCCAGCCGATCGACCTGGGTGGCCGGCACGGTTACCCGAACAGGGCAGGCAGGGTCCCTTCCCACACCTCGCGCAGCTCGGTCATGGGGATCGAGAACAGGCCCTGGACCTCGACGGAGTCGGATCCCTCGTCGACGACACCGATGCGCACCCACGGCATGTTGCGTGCGGTGCACATACCGGTGAAGCGCGACTCCTCGGTGCGCGGTACGGCCACGAGCACGCGGCCGGCCGACTCGGAGAACAGCGTCACGAACGGATCGGCGCCCTCGGGGATCAGCACGCGGCAGCCGGTCTCACCCGCGAGCGCGGCCTCGACGACGGCCTGCGCGAGGCCACCCTCGGACAGGTCGTGCGCGGCGGAGATCAGGCCGTCGCGCGAACCGGCGGTGAGGATCTCCGACAGCAGCCGCTCACGGTCGAGATCGACCTTCGGCGGGACACCACCGAGATGGTCGTGCTCGACCTGCGCCCAGATGGAGCCGTCGAACTCGTCGCGGGTCTCACCGAGCAGGATCAGCGTCTCGCCCGGCTCGAGGCCGATGCCGGTGGGGATGCGGCGGTGCACGTCGTCGATCACACCGAGCACGGCGACGACCGGGGTCGGCAGGATCGCGGTGGCGCCGGTCTGGTTGTAGAAGCTGACGTTGCCACCGGTGACGGGGATGCCGAGCTTCGCGCAGCCGTCCGCGAGGCCGCGCACGGCCTGCTGGAACTGCCACATCACGCCCGGATCCTCGGGCGAACCGAAGTTCAGGCAGTTCGAGACGGCCTTCGGCGTCGAGCCGGTGACGGCGACGTTGCGGTAGGCCTCGGCGAGGGCGAGCTGGGCGCCCGCGTACGGATCGAGCTGCGTGTAGCGGCCCGAGGCGTCGGTCGCGAGCGCGATGCCGCGGCCGGTCTCCTCGTCGATGCGGACCACACCGGCGTCGGCGTTCTCGGCGAGCACAGTGTTGCCGCGCACGTAGCGGTCGTACTGCTCGGTGATCCACTTGCGGCTGCACAGCGCCGGCGACGCGAGCATCTTCAGCAGCGTCTCGCGCAGCTCGTCGGCGGTCTGCGGACGCTTCAGACCGGCGGTGGTGTTCGCGATCAGCGCGTCCTGCGAGGCCGGACGCTCGACGGGACGCTCGTAGACCGGGCCCTCGTGCGCGACCGTGCGCGGCGGCACGTCGACGACGGTCTCGCCGTGCCAGTCGATGACGAGGTGGTCGCCGTCGGTGACCTCACCGATGACGGTGGCCAGGACGTCCCACTTCTTGCAGACGTCCATGAAGGCGTCGACGTTGTCGGGCGTGACGACCGCGCACATGCGTTCCTGCGACTCCGAGGACAGCACCTCGGCCGGGGTCATGCCCTTCGCGCGCGTCGGGACACGCTCGAGGTTGATGTGCATGCCACCGTCGCCGGCGGCGGCGAGCTCGGACGTCGCGCAGGACAGACCGGCGCCGCCGAGGTCCTGGATGCCGACGACGAGCTTCTCGCGGTAGAGGTCGAGGCAGCACTCGATGAGCACCTTCTCGGTGAAGGGGTCGCCCACCTGCACGCTCGGAAGCTTCTTGGGGCGACCACCGGCGCTGTCGTCGAAGGTCTCGGAGGCGAGAACGGACACGCCGCCGATGCCGTCGAGACCGGTGCGGGCGCCGAACAGGATGACCTTGTTACCCGTGCCGGAAGCGTGGGCGAGGTGCAGGTCCTCCACGCGCATCGCACCCGCGCACAGCGCGTTCACGAGCGGGTTGCCCTGGTAGGAGGCGTCGAAGACGGTCTCGCCACCGACGTTGGGCAGACCCAGGGAGTTGCCGTAGCCGCCGACACCGCGCACGACACCGTCGACGACGCGACGGGTGTCGGGGTGATCGGCCGCGCCGAAGCGGAGCTGGTCCATCACGGCGATCGGGCGGGCGCCCATGGCCATGATGTCGCGGACGATGCCGCCCACGCCGGTCGCGGCGCCCTGGTACGGCTCGATGTACGACGGATGGTTGTGCGACTCGACCTTGAAGGTGACGGCCCAGCCGTCGCCGATGTCGACGACACCGGCGTTCTCACCGATGCCGGCGAGCATCGACTCGCGCATCTCGTCGGTGGTGGTCTCGCCGAAGTAGCGCAGGTGCACCTTCGACGACTTGTAGGAGCAGTGCTCGGACCACATCACCGAGTACATGGCGAGTTCGGCGTCGGTGGGGCGACGGCCCAGGATCTCCTTGATCCGGGTGTACTCGTCTTCCTTCAGACCCAGCTCCCGATAGGGCTGAGCGGCGTCGGGGGTTTCGGCGGCGTGGGAGACGGTATCCACGTGCGGTGACACTGGGCGTCGGGTCCCTTCACTCTGGGATCGAAAACGGCAGGCCGGGCGGGAACTGCCGCGGATCAGTCTATCGCTGCGCAGGCGCGACGGGGTTCACCGGTGCGGGCACGAGCTCCGACGGTGTGACGGCCACCTCGGTGCCCAGCGCATCGAGGGTGACGGTGCCCGAGTGCTCCCCGTCGAATCGGTACCACCCGTCGACGAGCGTGAAGGTGGCGATCACCGGCGGCCCGCCGAGATCGACGATCCAGTACTGCGGGACGCCGGCCTCCGCATATTCGGAGAACTTCGTGACCCGGTCGGTGCGGGCCGTGCCGTCGACAGTGACCTCCACGACCAGCTTCACCTCGGAGATCGGCGCCCGATCGGGGTCGGCGTCGACGAGGGAGCGTCCCACGACGATCACGTCGGGGCACCGCACGGTCAACGGCTTCTCCGCGACCAGCACCTCGACGCCGCCGAGCGCGCACCACTCGTCGGGCAACTTCTCGTCGAGGAGCAACGCCAGGGTCACTGCGGCGTGATCGTGTGCCGCTCCCGGCGCGGGCGCGGCGACGAGGACACCCTCGCACACCTCCACGTGGTGCCCGTCGGATTCGGGCAGGGCAGACCACTCGGCGAGGGACAGCAGATGATCGGGGTAGGACGGGACGTCCACTGCATTCCCCCGTTCTCTCCGACCGGACACGACCGTCTTCAGTGTGTCACCGGCGGGTGCTTCGGGGCGGGCGAACGCGGTCACGATGCCGGGGTCAGGAAAGCGGTCAGGGCCTGCGCATAGCTCGTCACGTCGTCCGCGCCCATGAACTCGCGCGCCGAGTGCATGGCGAGTTGTGGGGCGCCGACGTCGACGGTCGTGATGCCGGTCCTCGACGCGGTGATCGGGCCGATCGTCGAGCCGCACGGCAGGTCGGCGCGGTGCACGTACCGCTGCAACGGAACTCCCGCCTGCTCGCACGCCAGCGCGAAGGCTCCGGCTCCGGTCGCGTCGCTCGCGTACCGCAGGTTCTGGTTCACCTTCAGGACCGGTCCGCCGTTCACCGCGATGCGGTGCGCGGGTTCGTGCCGCTCGGGATAGTTGGGGTGCGTGGCATGCGCCATGTCGCCCGACGCGACGATCGAGCCGGCGCGAGCGCGGAGGAACTCCTCGCGACCGCCGCCCCGGATCAGGACGATCCGTTCGAGGACGGTGTTGAGCAGTTCCGAGAAGGCGCCGCGGTCGGACATGCTGCCGACCTCCTCGTGGTCGAACAGGGCGAGGAGCGGCATCGGGCCACCGTGAGCTGCGACGTGCTCCGCGGCGTCGAGCAGGGCGTGCAGTCCGGCGTAGCAGGTGCCCTGGTTGTCGAGACGCGGAGCGCTGACCAGGTCGCGGCCCGGCCCGACGACCGCGCTCGGCGCAAGGTCGTGGGTCATCAGCTCCCAGCCGAGCACCGCGCCCGGGTCGATACCGTGCTGCTCGGCGACCCACGCGATGAACGAGCGCGGTTCGGTGCCGACCCCCCAGACGCCGTTCACGTGGCGCTGCGGGTCGAGCTGGACGCCCTTGCGGTCCTCGGACAGGTGGATGGCGAGCTGCGGGACCCGCAGGACCGGCGCGTCGACGCGGACGAGGACGTCCTCGGTCGTCTCCCCCGCGCGCACGGTGAAGCGCCCGGAGATCCCGAGGTCGCGGTCGAGCCACGAGTTGAGCCACGCACCGCCGTACGGTTCGAGCCCCACCATCCGCCAGCCCGCCGACGTGAGGTCGGGATGCTGCTTGACCCGCAGGTTGGGGCTGTCGGTGTGTCCACCGACGATGCGGAAGGGCGCGGCCGGATCGTCGGCGACACCCTCGGTGCTCCACGCGATCAGCGACCCGCCGCGCACCAGGAAGAAGCGTCCCGGTTCGGAGGGCCAGGCCTGCTGCTCGTGCAATTCGGCGAAGCCCGCTTCGGTCAGCGCCGCGGCGACGGTGGCGCAGACGTGGAACGGCGACGGCGACAGGTCGACGAAATTACAGAGACCCCGAGCATCGGCACGCGTGGAAGACATGACTGCATCTTCGCATCACGGACAGTGGGAGTGCTGACCGAAAGAGTCGCCCCGCTCTCTCCGCGCCGAGCTCAGTGGCCCTCGGCGACGCAGAACAGGTTGCCCTGGGGGTCGGCGAGCGTCACCCAGCGGAAGTCGTCGCCCATGTTCTCGCGGTGGACCTCCTTCGCGCCGGCCTGCACGAAGCGCTCGACCTCGGCGTCGAGATCGGGAGCGGTGAGATCGAGGTGCACGCGGTTCTTGCCGGGTGTCGGATCGGACACCTTCTGGAAACCGAGCCGGATGCCCTGGGGCAGGGCGACGATGACGAACCAGCCGTCGTTCTCCTGCTCGATGCGGCCGCCCGTACGCTCGGCCCACCACGTCGCGAGCGGAGCCGGATCGGTGGTGTCGAAGGTGATCATCGCGATGGTCGCTGTCATGACGCGACGGTACCGCCGGGGACCGACACGCAACGCCCCATCGATGGAGGGGCCCGATTTGGGTAGTCCTACTCAGGACAGGCCCACTCGGCTCCGGCAGACTGATCCGCGATGTCGCGCATGGGGGATGACGACGACATCGCGCCCGGGACTTGATCGGGGGGTCGAGCTCCGGGTTGTAGGGACGAGGGATTCCGCAGCCGATCGGGACGGTGGCGGGGTCCCTCGTTCCGTCTCTCCTGTTCCGGGACTTCGAGTTCGGGATCCATCGAACCCGGAACGAGCGAAGCCCCACCGACACGGGAGAGTCGATGGGGCTTCGCCGGAAGTTCCGGTCAGACGGTCACGCGTTGACGACCGCGTCCAGCACGCTGTAGAACATGCCGAGTCCGTCGTCGCTGGGGCCGGTGAGCGCCTCGGTGGCGTGCTCCGGGTGCGGCATGAGACCGACGACCCGGCCGTTCGCCGAGGAGATGCCGGCGATGCCGCGCTGCGAACCGTTCGGGTTGTCGCCCGCGAAGCGGAACACCACGCGACCCTCACCCTCGAGTTCGTCGAGCACCTTCTCCGATGCCTGGTAGCGGCCCTCACCCGACTTGAGCGGGATGAGGATCTCGGCGCCGGCCTCGTAGCGCGAGGTCCACGCGGTGGTGTTCGACTCGACCTTCAGCCACTCGTCGCGGCAGACGAAGTGCAGACCGGCGTTGCGGGTGAGCGCGCCGGGCAGCAGACCCGCCTCGCACAGCACCTGGAAGCCGTTGCAGATACCGAGGACGGGCATGCCCTTCTGAGCGGCCTCGACGACCTTGCCCATCACCGGCGAGAACCGGGCGATGGCACCGCAGCGCAGGTAGTCGCCGTAGGAGAAGCCGCCGGGCACGATCACCGCGTCGACGTTCTTGAGGTCGGCGTCCCCGTGCCACAGGCTCACGGCCTCACCACCGGCAAGCTTCACCGCGCGGGAGGCGTCGACATCGTCGAGCGTGCCCGGGAAGGTGATGACTCCGATGCGTGCGCTCATGCGTCACCGTCGATCCGCCGGATGGCCCAGTCCTCGATCACCGTGTTGGCGAGCAACGACTCGGCGATCTTCTCGAGCTCCTCGTCGCCGACGCTGCCGTCGACCTCGAGCTCGAAACGCTTGCCCTGACGGACGTCGGTCACGCCCGCGAAGCCCAGCCGCGACAGCGCCCCGGTGATGGCCTGACCCTGGGGGTCGAGAATCTCGGCTTTGGGCATGACTTCGACGACGACACGCGCCACGTGCTGCTCCTCGGTAGTAGTGCTGGCGCCCGGGGACGGACACCGGACATCCAGCAGTTTACCGGCCGTGGCCACCGGGACGGGCATCGGCCGAGGTCCCTCTCGTGCGAGACCTGTCACGCCCGTTCAACGCCGCTCCGCAGCAACCAGTTCGCGCACGCGGGGCGCGACCTCGCCGGCGAAACGTTCGAGGTCGGGCTGCTCGTCGCTGCCGAGAACGAAGGTGCTGGTCCCGTGCCGCAGGGTCAGTTCGGCGAGCTGTTCGGCCCACACCTCGGGCGGTCCGTGCAGGAACGACCCGTCCGCGGTGTCCGCGAAGGTGCCGGAGATGTTGTAGAGCCGGCGGATCGCGGCGGGATCACGCCCGGCACGGTGCGCGCCCTCGTCGACGCGGGCGCTCATCTCCCCCAGCTTCTCGGGCCCGGCGGCGAACGAACTCGGCAGCCACCCGTCGGCGAAACGACCGGTGACGTCGAGCATCCGCTTGCCGTAGGCGCCGAGCCAGATACCGAGATCGTGCGCGGGGAACGGGCCCCGCTTCGCGCCGGTCAGGTGGTAGTACGTGCCGTCGATCCGGGCGGCGCCCTTCTCGTCCGACCACAGTGCGCGGATCACAGCGATCGCCTCGATCAGCGCGTCGACCGCCTCGCCGGGGCTGCGGTGCGGTCCGCCGTTCGCGGCGACGGCGTCCCAGAAGGCCCCCGACCCTAGACCCAGTTCGACGCGACCCCCGCTGAGCCGGTCCAGCGAGGCCGCGCTCCGCGCGAGGATCACCGGTCCGCGCAGGGGCAGGTTCGCCACATCGGGCGCGACCGTGACGGTCGTGGTGCGCGCAGCGATCCACCCGAGCAGCGTCCAGGTGTCGAGGAATCGCGGCTGGTAGGGATGGTCCTGGATAGTCACCAGGTCGAGTCCGGCACGCTCCGACACCAGGGCGAGGTCGACGACGCCCACCGGATCGGCGGCGGACGGCGTGAGGAAGCTGCCGAAGCGGAGTTCCTGTCCGTAGTCGGTCATCGGGTTCCTTCCGACGGCATACTCGACGACATGCAACTGACCCATTTCGGCCATTCCTGCATCCTCGTCGAACACCTCGGCGCGAAGCTCCTTTTCGACCCCGGAAATTTCTCCCACGGGTTCGAGGGCATCACCGGACTCGACGCGATCCTCGTGACCCACCAGCATCCCGATCACGCCGACACCGCCCGGCTGCCCGCTCTCCTCGAGGCCAATCCCGGGGCGCAGTTGTTCTCCGACCCGCAGTCGGCAAACCTGCTCGACGGTGACTGGACCGCGGTGCGTCCCGGCGACTCGTTCTCGGTCGGTTCGCTGACCGTGCGCGGCACC
>Ga0182738_1000848_pt1 | contig 40621 bp, 77 predicted proteins | sample eDN5th30CBELigMG_FD_128876 | JGI IMG/M metagenome (GOLD analysis project Ga0182738, IMG submission 128876) | Enriched Miracle-Growth compost microbial communities from Emeryville, California, USA - eDNA 5th pass 30_C BE-Lig MG (version 2)... ...
CACTGTGCCATAATTTTCGGCTCCTCTCCCAACCCGTGCCCGGGTGGTGAAATTGGTAGACGCAGGGGACTCAAAATCCCCCGCCGCAAGGCGTGCCGGTTCGATTCCGGCCCCGGGCACCAGCAGTCTTTGCTACAAAAACAGTAGCTGTTCAACATCCGTTCAACAGCGCGTTCCGCAAACGCACTGGCTCAATCGGTGTACTGCCTCCTCTACGTCCTGCGCTTCGAGGGCCGCAAGCTGCCCAAGGAGCGGGTGCGGGAGATGGGCCGCCCCGGCTGGCTCTACATGGGCCAGAGCCGCACCAAGATCCATCCCCAGGTGGACGCCGTGTTCACCCCGGACGAGGCCGGGGCTGAGCCCGTGGTCCTCCAGCACGCCCACGTCAAGCTGATCGACAAGGGCGGAATCATGATCTACGGCTCGGACGCGCCAGGCTACAACCCGTCCTATCAGCGGCAGACTTGGTGGGTGGTGCCACGAGTAGGGCCGAGCACCTAAAAATGTTCTTGCCCTGATCCGGGCGGTGTCCTACCATTCGGACACGGCAGGGCAATCAGGCCCGCCGAAGCTGGCATAGGAGGCCACATCATGACCAAGCAATTCGCCCTCATCCGCGCTGACCTCAATAGCTCGGAGTCCGAGGTCATCAGCACCCACAAGACGAGCGATCTGGCCTACAAGGCTGCCGCCAAGTTTGACGGCACGACCGGCGCCATCGGTCTCTATGTCGCCGCCCGCAAGGCTGACGGCCAGTGGGAGTCTCGGCTGGAGGCTCGGGACCGGCTGGAGGCGGTCGCTTGAGCCGGCTGCTGGTGGAGGCCGGAGAGGCCCTGTACGGGCCTCAGTGGCAGTCCGCCCTCGCCCGTGACTTGGGCGTGTCCGACCGCACGGTGAGGCGCTGGGTGGCTGGCACAACGGAACTGCCGCAAGGGGTCTACGTCGATCTGCTGAGGCTCACGCAGGAGCGCGCTCAGGTGCTTGAGGATCTAGCCGCCAGACTGCGCGAGCTGGGGTAAGTGCTGGGCTGCGGGCATTGCCGCAGCAGGGGCCTACTTCGTGAGTGCGTCGTAGCTGGCCTCACACGCCTGCCCGGCAATCCTCAGTCGGTCAGCGTACTCGCCGACTGCGACAAGCTCTTGGCTATGCCGATGGAGCACGTCAACCAGCAGATCGAGGGGGTCGGCACTAGGCTGACCCTGGCCTGTGCTGGCAGCGGGGGCACTCGGGCAGGCTCGACGGGCTGCACTGGCAGCGGCTGAGCGCAGGCCGTCAGCAGCAGCGCGAGAAGCGGCCAGATCAGCCGCCAGAGCGTCGATTTGAGCTTGGGCATGGGCAGCAACCTCCTGCACGTCTCGCGTGCGCTGTGCCTCGATTTCGCGCTGCCGGCGCTCGGCCCGGGCAACCTGCTCGGCGGCCTGCTGGCGGACCTGGGCCAGCTCGGTGCGCGCCGACGCCCCACCCTGCCGGTACGCCTGCCAGTGGGTCCAGGCCAGCAGCACCGCCACCCCAGCAGCAGCCCACAGGCGCCAGTTCAGGAGGGCGGTCATGTCAGCAGATCCTCCTTGTAGAGGCGTGCGCTCGTGGATAAACTTGCGGCACCTGCACAGGCATGGAGGCGCATCCGCTGGCTCGGTAAGGCCACGGGAACGTCACCAGCTACCAACGCTGTCTCACTAGCGTTGGCCGCTTTCAGTAGGTATGCGCCTACGTCATGAAGGCGGGGACTAGCCGCCCAGAAGGGTGGCCTGCCACGGCCCTTGTAGTTCGACTTCCTCAAGATATCGGAACTACAAGGGCCTTTCCTTTTTCCTCGGCGCGGCAGCAAATCACGTGCAGCAGGGTAGTCATGTCGCTGGCCTATGCACGTCGCAGGGACGTGTACGCATTTCATCGTTTTGCATACATGTCGGCAGCGGATCGTCCGAATCGATGTCGATGAGACGCGGGCCGGCGTAGAGGCCGGCAGACCATGCTGACCAGCAGTACCGCACCTGGGGGCCGGGCCAAGGGCACTTGCTCACCGTGTGGTCAGGCGATCCGCAGCGGGCGCAGGGCATCACGGTTCCTTCGCGGTAGCTTTCTGCACGACATTGGCGCCCAGATAGCCGCCGAGCGCGAACATGCTCAAGGTGACATAGCCGCCTTGGTCCAGCAGCCCAGCGATCCGCAGGCCGGTGAACACGAGGAAAGCCAGGACCGACAGCACGAATTTCCGGCTCAGCAGCCGTTCGAGCATTTCTTCGGTCATGACGTGCACAGGCGGTACTCCGCCTCCCTGCGCTTGACCAGGCCAGGGAGGACGCGGCCACCTGCCAGGGTCCAGCGCTTCAGCTCGCTGCACCACTCGACGGATGGATATCCTGCATTCGCCTTCCGGGCCATCGTGGACTTGCACACTGCCCCGGCCCCCACATTGAACGCGAAAGACACGATGGCCGCCTTCTGGCCGTCCGTCAGCGGGCGTTTGAAGCAATCCAGTGCAGCTGCGTGCTTGACGAGGTCATCGGCCAGCAGCGTCTCGCATTGCTCGCGGGTGTATCTCTCGCCCAGGCGCAGCATCTGGTCGTCGTGGCCGTAGCAGACCGCCATCCGGCCAATCGGATCGGCGTAGACCACGGGGACGTAGCCCTCGAAGTAGGCCACTGTAGAAACAGCAAGGGCCGCCGCAGCAGCCCCGATCATGGAGACGAGTTTGGCCTTACTCATCATCCAGCCCCATCGGCCGCGAGAACCCATGTCGCTCGGCCCAAGCCTTGATCTTCACCCCCCAGTCGGTTTCCTCGCGCCACCACTTCCTGATGTAGTAGCCGATCTGCACCAACAGCAGCACGCCAGTCAGCGTCATGATGATGGCCTGCCCCGTCGTCAAGTAGCCGGCCACTCCTGGGACTTGGTTGGCGGCTGCAACGGCGATGTCGCGTGCTTCTGTTTTCATCCTCGATGCACTCCTTCGGGGTCGATGCTGTCCAGAAGCTGCACACGCAGGACCAGGGCAAGACGCTGCCGCCATCCAGTGCCGGTCGTGCTCAGCCGCCACAGGCGCTCGGACAAGGTCCATTCGCGCGGCCACTCCATGAACAGCAGCGTGCCGAAGACGACATGGACCACGAGATCGAGCGCGAGCCCCACGGCCAGCGTGGGGTAGCCCAGCACCTTCTGCGCGAGCGTGAGCGCGCCGGAATCGCGCACTTGCTTCAACCGCATGACCGCGACGAAGAACACCCACAGGAGCCACACGGTGGCAAGGGTGTAGACGGCGATCATTGCGGCAACTCCAGAACCGGCATCATGGCGATGGCCTCCTCGGCCGTGGGCATGGGCGCCTGCCCGGCCTGCACCAGCGCGAGGTGGGCATAAGCCTGGGTCCACACGGCAGAGCGCCAGGCGAAGAACGCCTCCGCCTCGGCGGCGAACTTGGGATTGGAGTCGCCTCGATATGTGATGGCCGTCTTGATGTCGTCATAGCCAATCGAGCGCGCGGCAGCATCCAGGGCCTCCTGCACAGCGTCGGTGAGCCCCCTCACCATGGCCGCCTGCAGGTCAAACTCAGGATCGATCTCTTGCAGGTATGCGACGTAGCGCGGATCGCGCAGGTCCGCAGGCACCAGCGTGTCGCCGATCAGCACGCCGTCAGGGACGATGAAGTACGTCGTCATGCGACCTCCACGACGCCGTTGAGCGCAATGCGGTAGCCCGTGCCGCCCGGGTAGCTGTTGTCGTATTTGAAGATGTTAAGCTGGTTGGTGTTGATCGTGCCCGTGCAAGCGTTGCCTGTGGCCTGCGATTCGCGGCCTGCGATGGTGGACTCGGCCGCAACGCTGAAGGGCAACGGCACGATGATGCGACCCGACGCAGTGCCATTGGTCAGGATAGTGACGACAACATTCAAATAGGCAGTCTTGGCAACCACCGAATACTTGAGGACGTACTGTGCTGATGTGAACGTCCCGGTAGATGCAGTTGGGCTCCCCAGAACCTGAATCCAAGGCCCTTGCAGAGACGACGATTGCGCTGAAATCAGCCCATAGGCCACCTGCGACAGCCCCGAGTCCAGCACTCCAGAGTCGTTCACTACGGTTATCGTTGTGATTCCGGTTGAATAGACAGCATTGGTGATCGTGCTGTATATCGTGCCGCCAGTGTTCTGTGTCTTGATGCGGCGTCCGACCTGGAAAGTTGGGGTTTGATCTCCAACCAGCGAAAACGATACAGAAGACACATACGACGGGGGCGCCTGGAACACAACCCATTGATCGATATTCACGGCGGCGTCGTTGATGCCGCTGATGTTGTCGATGGTGCGTTGCACAACTCCGGCGGCGTCTTTAATGACGTACTTGTATGCAATGCCACCCGTGATCCAAACAGCCCCCTGGCTATTGACGCCAAGTGTGTTCAGGACGATGGGCCATGTGTTGGGGGCCAAGCCGCCCTGATCGCTGTACGTCGTGGCGGCAGTGGATGTGCCAGCAAAATAGACCTCAACAGTTCCACCGGAAAGTGGGTCTCCGTTGGCGTCTACCTGCTGGTCGTTGAGGATGGGCGCGAGAAAGTTAGCCATGTTTCAGACGAAAAAATGGCCGCGCTAGGCGGCCTGGGTGGCAAAATCAAGACGTGGACTACTTGACGTTCAAACTCTGGAAGCTGCTGATCGTGCTCGCGGCCGTCTTCGTCTGGCAGTTCTGGCGCGGCCTCAACGGTCTGCCTGCAGAACAGGAGCAGCCCGATAGAACATCTGAGCCAGGTCGGGATCGCCAATGAGCTGACCTGACGGCCCATTGAGGAGCCGGCCCTTCACGGCGTTACTGTTCAGGAGCATGTTGACAGTGCGTCCCGTGCCAACCCCCGCTGCCAGCCCAGCAGGACCACTCAATCCAAGGGCCAGTGCCCCGGCCCCCACCCGCTGAGCCGCACCGTGAGCGCCTTCTCGGCTCTTGAGGAACTGAGCCGCGATGTCCGCCAGTTCCTGAAGTTCAGGGTTGTTGATGTTCTTCATGTTCGCCAGACGGCCGATGGAGATACCACCTTCGGCTCCGTTCTGAGCGATGTTTTCCAGCGCCAGCATGTTGCCGTACTGCTTGCGTACAGCGGCGAATTCAGCCGCCTGCTTTGGCCCGAGCGAGCGATCCAGTGCCGCCATCAGCTTTGCCTTCAGGTCGCGTGCGTAGAAGGCTTCGGGCGTGCTGCGATTGCTGATCCGGTCCAGCGTGCGTTTGATGTTGTACGCCGCCTGTCCGTCGATCTCTCCCGTAGGCGCCTTAGCCAAAATCTCGTCCACCTGCCTAGAGATGATCCCCGCCCCGTCCGAACCCAATTCGCGGCTCGCCATATTCGCGGCGTCCGCCAAATCCTGCATGAACTGCTGGTCCACCTTGACGGTGTTACTGCGGAGCACGTCATCGAACTTCGAACCCAATTCCGTCTGCGCCTTTCGCAGTGCCTGCGTCACGTTGTCGCTGTTCTGCCCGAAGGTCTTGGAAAGCGCCGTGTTTAACTGCGATTCCATCTTGCCCATCGTCGAGGCACGACCACTGAAGGGCACATAGTCCAAGCTTGCCGCCAAGGCATTCAGTGGCTTGCTGTTGACCAGGCGGTCGGCAGGAATGTCGATCCCGAGTTCCTTTGCCCGGACCGCGAGTTCCTTGACCTCCGGCGCCATCTGGCCTCCAGAGAGGGTGCGCCCAAGCGCGTTCCCCGCGGCCCCAATTGCCTTCGTGGCAACAGGCATCGCACCCCCGATTGCGGCCCCCATCGCCGCGTCCTCCGGATTCACCAGCCCGGCGGCGGCTCCGCCCGTCACCGCGCCCCCGGCCGAGCGCAGAAGAAGATTCTTGGCACCTTGCAGCGCCGTGCTGGCCTTGGGGCCACCCAGGGTCATGCCCCCGGTCGAAAGCGAGTTCACAACGGCAGGGCTTGCCCCTGCGGCCTTCGCACCGACGCCAAGAGCAGGCCCGGCCCCAGCTGTGCCCGCGATCTCGCCCGTCAGCTTGCCGCCCTGATAAGCCAGAGAGTTCGGATCAGCGCCGACGAGCGTCTGAAGGCCCTCGTCGATACCGCGCCTGCGCTCGCGGTTCGATTCCAGCGACAGGCCCTTTCCGTTGATGGCGTCCTTGGCGATGTCGTAGGGCGCGATGAGCGTCGAACCGATGGACCCGGCCCCACGAACGAGGCCGGCCATCGCGTTCTTGGAGAAATCGCCGTCCGTCATCGCGTCCGCAATGACATTGATCGGGCTCAGCGCACCAGCAGCAGCGCTCAGGACGCGGCTGCCAACGCTGCGCTCCTTTTTCGGCTCCGACTTGGCGAACGGGTCGAAGTCCACCGCCTCCAACTGAGGAGCAGAGGCAGGTTCCAGCGTGGCGGCCTGGGCCGAAGGGATGACCGCATCTGCGACACGCTCCAGCGTCTGCGTGACCGGCCCCTTCCGGTTTGATGCCATGCGGGTTGCTTGGGCCACCTTGTCGGCATAGCGCGGGTCTTCAGCGTAGCCCTTCAGGCCCGAGGTGAACTTCGATGGATCGGCGCCAGCACCAACAGCGCCAGGGTACTTGCGCTGGATGAGAGAAACGAAATCGTCAGCGAAGGCGTCCGGCGACTCGTACTGGCGGTACTTGTCCCGGCTGCCGGTCATGTTGTCCGTGGCGGCCACTCCTGAGCCGGAGAAGTCCTTGATGTTGCCGAGATTGTTGGTCCCAGGAATGACCGACCGACCCCAACCCGTCTCAAGGCCCCACTGTCCGAGCAGGATGGCCGGATCAATGCCCAAGGCTTTGCCGGCCTTCTCTGCCGCCGGGCCGTAGCGCGCTGCGAAGTCCTCCGGAGTGGCCTTGGCCTTGAACGGGTCGAAGCCGACTTCTTCGAGCTGGGGCATCGCTACTCCTTCACCCGGAACCACTTGCCGTTCTGCTGGACGTAGTAGTTCCCGTCCGGGGCAAGTTCAGCCATCATGTCCTTGCCGCCGATGTTCATGCTCTTGGTCTTCGGCCTCGGTCCATCCTTCGCGGGAGGCGTTGCCGATGCAGGCATGCCCCCACTGACCCGCGCTCGCGCCGCCTCCATGTCCCGCATGATGCGGTCGATGGATTCCCGGAATGCCTTCTCCCCCATGTTGGGGTCCAGGGCGCCGACAGCAGCAGTGAGCTTTCGCCCCTCAGCGTCGGAAAGAGCGCCCATCCCCTTGAGCTGAGCCACCATCGGGACGAATGCCTGCGACTTGAACGTTTCCAGTTCAGCCTGGAAGTTGGCCGAATCGCTCCCCGGCATTGTGGGCAACTTGCTCATCACCCCAACCGAGCGCTTCAGGCCGGGATGCTTCGCCAGCCGGTCCAGCGTGCCCAGCATGGTGTCGAAGCTGGCGATCTGCCCACCTTTGGCGAGGTCTGCCGCGCGCTGCTTTTCCTCGCGCTTCAGGTTGTTCTCTTCGACCTTCGTCGCGTTGAACTCGCGCGCCCGCTCATCGACCATCCGGGCATTCGCAGCCGAATTGGCAATGGTCGCAGCGTTGTTCGCCCGGGAGGTCTCGGCCGACAGCAGCGCTTCAGGACTGGCCGTCTTCTGCATGGACGCGCCAACAGTCACCTCCCCCGTCAGAGGGTTGGTGCGCTGGGTCTGCTTCGTGCCGCCGAGGTCCACCGTTTCAAACTTGCCAAGCACCTTCTCGGCGTCCGCACCCCAGCCCATCGCCAGTTGCCGCAGGGCATTGGGATCATTGCGAGCGGCGTACACCTTGGCCTTCGCGTCATCGACCATCTGTTGCGGCAGCCCGTACTGCTTCGCTGCGGTCTCGATGGTGCCGATGGCGTTCGCCTCAGTCGGGTTCGCCATGATCATTGCGGCGCCCTGCTTCATGCCTTCGGCGACGAGCTTGCCCTGTTCGGCTTTGGCCTTCTGCTGTTCGGCCTGGAATTTCTGCGCCTCCATCGCCTGCTTTCCCAGCCCACGCGTGCGCAATCCCGTCACAAGGTCGTCGCCAGTCGCACCCGAACGGAGAACTTCCCGATAAGCTTGGTCGTCAGCAATCCCTTGCTGTGCTTGCTGCAACTGCAGCATCCGCATCTGGCGGACAGCCTGTTCCTCGGCGATCTCGTCGGGCGTCTTGAGGGGCGTGACGCCCTTGCCTGCCTGGAGAATGATTGAAGGATCGAGTGCCATCAGCCGGTCCATCCCATTTGCGAGTTGAGGCTTCCAATCGGGTCACTGCTACCGTTTGCCAGAAGCAGGTTCCAGCCGCCAACCGATTGAGTTCCTCGGTTCAAGGAGCCGCCTAGCGCATTGGCCGCCGTGTTCAGACCGTTCTGCCAAGCATTCCCCGAAGCGATGGACGCGGCGGCGTTTGCGTTCCCGGTTGCCAGCATGTTGTTGGACACATTGTTCGCAACCTGCTGGTTGTTGCTTCCGACCTGTGCCGCCGAGTTCTGGCCCATCTGGGATGTTCCGCTCAGGAAGTTGTAGATCCGGTTGCGGTTGTCGTTGTAGGCCCCGAGGTTGGTGTTCCACTCGTTCAGCCGGTTCGTCAGGTTCGTCTGGTAGGTGTTGAACGAACGGTTGTATGCGTCGTTGAACTTCGTTCCAGCGTAGTCCTCATTGAACCGGGTCAACTCCTTCATGGCAGCACCAGACAGGAAGTTGCCCCGAGCCGCTTGAGCACGTTCTATGCCCTGAGTCCCCTGGTTCAGGCCGAACTGGTAGCCGGGCTCGTTCTGCAGGTCCTCGCCCGTGAAACTAAACGGGTCGCCAACCTCGAATTCAGCGCCGTCGCGATATGGTCTCAGCAGGGAGCCATACAGAGGGTCCTTCGCCGCGGCGGCTTGTAGCGCCTCCTGCTCGGCGTAGTATTGCTGGATGGCGGCGTTCAGGCCCTCCTCGTCGATCACATCGCGAGTCGTGGGCTGAGCTTGTCCATAGACGGGAGTACGGTACTCATCGATCCCTGATCCATGCGAGGTGTAGCCGATGATCCCAGGCTGGACGTATTGCTCGCCGGGCTTGGAGCCCATCCCCGTCAGCGTGGCGCTGTACCGCCCGGAACCACGCGCAGTCCCGTCCTGCGGATTGAGTGTTTCCGTGGACGTGTACCGAGACAGAAGTTGCTGGCGAACCTGATCCGGCGTCAGGCCGGTCTGCAGGCCCATGCTGGTCACACCAGACGAACCGATGCCCAAACCGAGGTAGCGCGACAGCAGGTCCTGCGCCCCGGCCCCAGCCTCCGTCCACGGCTTCAGGTCTTCGCGCATCTGCGCCTGGGCCATCATCTGCGCCATCGTGGCCATGTCGGAGGCGCCGCTTTGCGCCGCCGCCGCATTGCTCGCCGAATTGGCGTTGATCGCGGCGCCCGCAACACCAGCGACCGCACCGATTGCTGCAACCATGCTACCCCCCAATCACCTTCGTGTAGAGCATTTCCGTAGGCGTCCAGCCCATGAATTCAAACAGCGGACCAGCGTCAAGCGACAGCTTCGTTCCCGTGAACATTTTTTGCACACCCCTTGCCTTCAGAGTCTTCTCGACGAACTGGAAAAGCCGCAGAGGTGTTCGCCCCGTTCGGTGTTCAGGCGCTATGTAGTAGATGTCCGTGAACGCGCTGAGACTGTCCCGATAGTGCAAATGCGGGCGAACCACAGAGAAGTGATAGCCCACGACCGCCCCTTGCTTTCGGGCAACAACAATGTGGAGCATGCCGCTGCGGGCATAGCTGTCGTAAGTCTCGAAGTCCGGAGCCAGCTTGATCACATCCTTGTTGAGGGCGACTTCCTCCCAATGCGCAGGCCACAGATGGGCCATCTGCGCACGGACAGCAAACCAATCCTCGACAGCGAAGGTGATCATGCGCAGCGAATGTCAATGACCATGTGGATTCGCTCCACAGGGCTGTTGTTGATGACCTCGTGCTCCGGGCGCCCCTCCTCTTGGTCGCCCTTGCCGTTGTTGAACCACCAGATGTCCCCGGGCGCCATCCATACCTGCTCATCCCCCGCGGAGAACACCACCCCGGGCGCGCTTTGCAGGCAGATGTGATGGCGCTCCCAGTAGTTGGCGTGGGCCAGGGTATCAGCGTGCTTGAAGATGCGACCTCCCGGCTGCACGCGGTTGATGATTACCCGGCCCAGGCGGGTCCCCCTCACGTACGCCATGAGATTCATCACCAGATCGCGGGCCTCGGGCAGCTTGTCGTAGACCGCCAGATCAACGCATTCATGCTGATCGATCTCACGAAGGTAGCGCTCCCGCTCCTCTTCCGTCTTCGGCACGTGGCGAGGCGGGAATCGCAGAATGATGCTGTCCGTCTCCCCGAACGGGCCTTGCGGGAAGGTGCGCAGATACGTGTCTTCATGCCACCACCCGGGGTTTCGTGCCAGCTTCGCCATCAGCGGACCGACGTTCACGCCGGAAGCGATCTTGTGGAAGTTCTTCATACGGGAGCGCCGGTGGCATCGCACCACACAACGGTAGGTTTGACTTGCTGGACCCAAATGGGGATTCCCAGGTCCGTGTCGAAGTAGTAGCGCCCGATCCACAGGAGGGTGGCGGGCCGCTGCGCGCTAGGGCCGCTGTCCTGCAGCGTCCTGGCGAGGTTGTGGATGCGCTGAATCCATTGCCCCCAGGGAATCGTGAGCCTACCGTCCTCGGTGACGATGGGCGTATCCGTTGGGTAGTCGAAGTTCGCCATGTCAGCGGCCCATGCGACCCCATGCAGCCACGAAGACAGGCTTCACGGGGTCAGTAATACGGAACTTGAAGAGCCAGTCCCTCGATCGGCCGAGGCGCCTCCAGACGGCCCTGCGCTTGTACTCGCCCTGCTTGCCCATCGGCACCCAATACTCATTTCCCCAGGTATGGCCTCCGTCCTTGGAGACCTGCATCATTGCCATTGGATTTGCCCCCTGGCCCGTCAGCGTGCCAACCCCCGCCTCAAACTCCAGCCACACCTCATCGAAGCTGGTGAACTCGCCCAGTGCCTGATGTCGGGTTATCAGTTCCCTGGCGATCTGCGCTCCGTCATCGGTGTAGAGCCCATCCTGAAAGTAGTACAGCTTCCCGTTCTCGTGGTCCGCCACGTAGGACCTATCGAGGAAGTTGATCTGCATGTCGGCCCGGTGTCGCCCACCAGAGGACTCGACCTTGCTCCATGCCTTGGTGAGCCCGTCGTACAGCCACGATTCATCGGCAGATGGAAAGTTGATCTGGTACAGCGGATGGCCCGAGACCATGTACGAAAACGCCGTAGCGTTCTCCACCGCAGGGTACTTGGAGAAGATGTAGTCCATCTCCGGATTCGAGACCGGAGTCGCGGTGTACCCGGACAGCGTGCATACCTGTACTGCCCCAAGCCTGTTGCGCCGCAGAAAGATCAACGAATCCATGAACTTCGCCAGAGTCCACCGAGCAGCCAGGCCCCACTCGATGGCCGATGCGCCAACTCTGGCGAAGGGGAAGTCCAGTGCCCCTGAATCCCCCCAGAACTCCGTCGTCTCCGGGCCGAACAGGCAGAGCTGTCCGTTGTCAGCCATGACCCGGATCAGGTTGTCCGGGTTGGACTCGGCGGTGGCGAAATCCAGCGCCGCCCAGGTCGTCCCGTCGTACAGTGCCGAGCAGTAGAACCGGCCTGAATCCGGCTGAGTCACCACGAAGTAGCCGTTCAGAAAGGTGACAGTATCCGCCCCGGGCCAGTTGGGACTCGTGATCTGGCTGAAGGTTGAAGTGCCTGTGTCGTAGATATAGCCGTTCGGGCCATCAACCACGATGATCTGCGTCCCGTTGTCGCTGATATCCACGCGGCCCGCGGACGTCAGAAGGGTGCCCAAGTCCGTCAACGATCCATCGTTCGCCACTCGCCAGAGCGTGAAGCGGTTGACGACATAGAGCGCATCCCCCTTGCGGTAGATGCCTCGGCATGGATAGGCACCGAAGTTGACGAAAGTCAGTAGTCCAGGCGTCGGGTACAGCGTCAGGTTGCCCTTCTCAGCGTCATGCTGCACCTCGACATAGAGGTTCGTGCGCTTCTGGGCATCGACATTGACCGATTTGCCGACATTCCCGAGCCCGAAGAGCGGAACAGGACCGAGCCTAGTAGCCATCGCTCAGGATGTTGTAGGAGCCCATCTTGAACCGGGACGCCAAGAAGGAGGCGTCAACATGCCGGGTCTGAGCTTGGGCGTTGAACCGCTTCAGTCGTGCAATGGCGTTGGAGGCCGACTGCACCACCAGCGGCGAGATATCGGTGTTGAAGGCTTGCGCCAACTCAACCGCCAGCGAATCGACCATCGCCTTCCGATATCCCATCGGAAGATCGATCTGCGTCGTGAGAGAGGGGAACTGTTGCAAAGGCGTTGTGAACCGCAGCACGACATTGGCAGCCCCCACGGGCCAGAAGTGCAGCGTCCCCAATGGGTAGGTGCGCTCGTACCAAACAGCCTGCGGCCAGGGGGTCGCAAGACCCTTCATTTGGATGTTGTCGTACTGCTGCCCGTTATCCAGAATCTGAATGGGGTAGCTCACCGCATCCACTTGGGCGTAGGCCGACACCAGCGCATTCGGCCGGATGGGCATGTTGAACACCCCACCAGGCCCCACGGTGTACGACAGGGCGCCCGTCGTCGCGAAGGAATGCGCTTCCTCGACGAACACGAACAGACGATCCAGGGACCACGAATCGAGCATGAGGTTCAGCGTGTCCAGGGACATCTGAGCATCCTCATCGGACAGGATGTCACCCGTGCCAAGGACCCGCGCCTTTGCAAGCGCAGCCTTGATGAGGTCGATTGCCGTCGTCGTCGCCATGCTCTATTCCTTTGGACGCAAGCAGTACTCACAACGGCAATTCGCTCTCGACAAGGGCGCTCCGCAACCGTCACACGCGACTTGTCTTGAAGGGAGATTCGCTAGGCCCCAACCAGCGCCAGTCTGACTGTAGGCGCCAATCTGTCCGTAGAACGGCGCGGGTTTCGAGTGTGCATTCACGTTTTGAGCCAGCACTGATCCCATCGCCGCTACTACCGCCGACCACATGGCTACGCCACCTTCTTCGGACGCCCGGGCTTGCGCTTGGCGACTTCTTCGGCGATCTGCTCGACATCGACTGCCTTGGGCACGAAGGCCACGTTCCGATAGGTCGGCGCCTTCACCGGGTCAAACCCTTCGGGCACCTTGTCGGACCATCCCGAATCAAGCATCGAGTCCTCTTCCGGAGACAGGATCACCACGCTGGAGCCGTCCTGATGGAAGCGAAATGCGGGGTAGTTATGCTTCATCTGCCACCTCCACAGCACCGACCCACTCCGTCTTTACCGGAGCCTCCTCGACGAACATCACGTCATCCTCTCGGATGAGAACCCCGTCTTCGCACGGCTTGCCGCACGAGTCGGAGAAGTGGACGATCTCACCCAGGGCGACGGCATCAACCTCCGGCCCAATGGCGAGAACAGTCCCCTTGGTCGCCAGCAGCCCATTACCCCACCGCGACATCACTTCAGGCGTCCAGATGACATCCGAGCGGGTATCGATGATGGGAGAAATGAGGATTCGGTTTCCAAGGGGTCTGATCACGACATCACCTTGTTCGAAGGGCCATCCCGGCGAACGATGGCGAAGGTGTAGGTCTGCGATGCGGTCGGCGTGATGGCGCCGCTCGTGGCATTGATGAACACCACAGACACCTGATCTGCGGCGGACACCCGGGCGCCACCGAGCGCCAGGCCGGCCTGCGCGGTCGGCTTGGTCACACTGAGCACGAAGTCCGTGCCGAGTTGCACGCCGGGCACCGTGAAGGCGCGCTCAGCGGTCGTATTGGCTGCCACCTGGGCGGGGCTGGCGACCACATCCACAAGCACCAGCTTGTTGACGTTGCCGCGGGGGATCATGGAACTCATGGATGGTCCTTTCAGGCAAGAAAAAAGGCCCCGAAGGGCCTTGATTCATCTGCTGGAGCGGATTACTCCGTCACCCGGCACGACAGCTGCGGGTACAGCGGGGCGACACCCCACAGCACGTCCGTGCGCGTCGGCAGGTCATCGCTGCCGATACGGTACTGGCGCACCGCGCGGATCGAGATGCCCTTGTGCTGCACGCGCGCCTTCCAGTCCACACCGTCAGGCATGATCAGGTCGGCAGTGCCCAGCATGAACGCGTCCTTGTGCAGGACGAAGTTCTGCCGGTAGCCAGTCGCAGCAGTACCCACCACCGTCAGCGGCGTGTTCGTCGGGATGTCGTTGGTCACGGACGTGACGTTCTGGAACGGCCCCGAGAAGATCGGCCGCGGCAGGATCTGAACCTCTCCTTCACCGGACGCATCCGACGAGAAGTTGGCCGTCACCACGAACTGCTGCAGTTGCCCGGTGGACTGCTTGCTCATCGGGTTCACCGCATACACGGTGGCCAGAGTGAACACGTCGCCCACATTCAGGCGAGCCGCAGCGGCAGCGGTCCAGCCGGTCGTAGCCAAGCCGAACGGCGTCAGCAGGTTGGCACCCGCGGCACCAGTCACGCCCGAGGGAGTCGGAGAGGCGCTTTGAGCGCCGTCCGTCACCGGCGAGCCACCCAGCGGACCGACCACATGCGTCGGGACGTTCTGGTCCATCGAGAACTTCATCCCGAAGGCTCGGCCCATGTTGCCGGATCGGTACTGGTTGGCGATGGCATCGGCTTGCTGGAACAGGCCCTTCTGAGCGTCCACGATGGTGGCTTCGGCCATGGGCGACAGGATCGCGGCGATCTCGTCATCCACCGGCACCGCCTGGTCCTTGAGCTTCACGCCGGCCTGCAGGTAGGTCAGGCCCGAGTTCGGGATGGAGCCCGGGGTGCCGACCTGATTCCAGGTGAAGTTCTTCATCGCCTGCAGGACGGTCATGTCCACGCTGTTGGCGATCTTTGCCAGCGCGGGGCGCAGGAAGCGCTCCGAGAAGTCATCGATGCTCAGCGTCATGTCCGCCGTGGTGAACGCGATATCCACGCCTTCCTGGGTCGTGAGCGTCAGCGGGCGGAAGGTTTCCACCGCATCCTCCACCGCCAGGGCGACGGTCTTGCGGCCGACGTACTGAGGCGGAATCCGCACGTTGATCGTCGCGCCGATCTTGGCGCCACGCTGCGCAAACTCGTCGGAATACTGACGGTTGATGTTCTTGGCCGCGACCAAGTTGTTCTCCAGGATCCGCGCAGCCTCGCGCGTGATCATGATCGGAGTGAGAAGGTTGTTGGGCATTTCAGGTTCCTCGTGCTTCCCGGACCTGCTTCTCCCGCGCCTTCATCCAGGCTTCGGTGGACATGTTGTCCTGCAGGCCGCTGTTGACGTTCCCCCGCGAATTGATGGGTTCCATCGTCTCGCGGGGCTTCTGTTTCGCCGACAACCTGTCTTCGAGCTTGCCGATCTCGGCCACCTGACGGTAGGCAGAGAGTCCGGCGATGCGCTTGGCCTCAGCCGGGTTCTTCGCGAGCCAGTAGGCGATCTCGTGCCCCATGTCGGAGTCGATCAGGCCGTGGTACATCGGGGAATCGATGGCGATCACCCCATCCTCCACAGCCTCGTTGATCACCGCATCGAAGTCGGCGAACTTCTCGTTCCCCTTCTCGATCACGGCCTCAACCTTCGCCCGGAAAGCCTTGCCGGATTCCTCCTGCTTGGCCTTCTTCGTCTCGGTATCGCGAGCCTCGCGCTCAGCCTGAAGACGCCTCTCCGCGGCCTGTTCAGCCTTGAAGATCGCCCGGGCCTCAACATAGTCCTCGTATGAGGAGAACTCGCTGCGCTGCGGCTCTTTGCTCGGTTGCTGGTTGTCGGCAGGCTTCGGACTGGTCTTCAGCGCCTCGATCTGCTCTCGAAGCTCCTGAATCTGTGCCTGGGCCCTGCGTTCTACCTTCGCAACACGGCGTTGGACCTTCTCATCCAACTCTTGTTGGGTGAAAGTCTTCTGCTCTTGCTGCGTTTCCTGGCCTTCCGCGCCAGTGGCGGGTTGCTGCGTCGTGTCAGCGGGCAAGTCTTGCCCCTCGGGAAGAAGCCCCGATGCGTTTTCAGTGGTCATGATTTCCCGTGAAGGAAGGCCCGGTGAACCCACCGGTAGGTCTATCCGCCTGCTGGCGGTGTTTCAGGGGCAGGCGGCTGCATCGCCATCTGCTGGTTGAACTGCTGGTCCTGATCGGTCCTATCGGCGTTGCGCAGGTCCATCTCGCGCTGGTGCTCTGCCTGCACGTCGGCCGACTGCGCCTGGCTCATCTGCAGCAGCGTGTCGATCACGTACTGCTGGCGCTGCATCTGAGCCGCCATCTGCTGAGCGAACTGCTGCAGCCCAGCGATGGCGGCCTTGGTCTCGTTGTTCATCGAGGCGACGGCCAACTGCGTGCGCGATTGCAGTTGCGCCTTCTGCAGGTCAGCATCGGTCTTGTACAGGTTGACCTTGATCTCGCCGTCCTTGGCCTGGACCTGCTGCTTCAGTTGCTCGTTCTCGGACAGCAACTCAGTCACGATGCTGCGGCCTTCCTGCACCTGGGCCTGAAGCTGCTGTATCTGCGCAGTCACTTCAGGCGGAAGCGCCTGCTCGCCGTCGTCATCAGCCTGCGCCGCCTCACGCGGGAGCATCGCCTTCAGCCGACGAGCCATCTTCTCGGCGCCCGGCATGTCCTGGCTGGCAATGAAGATGTCACCCAGCACCTGAAACGCCTGCGGGAACGCCTGGAACAGGTCCCGCATCGTCTCGACCATCTCAAGCCGCTTCGTGGAGTAACTCGGCCCCACCGCAGCCACTACGTCGTAGCGGCCTACCCCGAGGTTGTAGATCGTGCGAATGCCCTGCCCGCTGGGGTCGGGAATCTTGCGCACTGCCTGCTGCTGCCCAGGATCGATGAACGCCGTATCGACCTCATCATCTTCCCCGAGGATGCGTGTGACAGTCTGCTCGCTGTACGTCTTGGGAATCCACTGGACCAGAACGCGCCCGCAATGCCGCAGGGCCTTGGCCGCGTTGTCGTGGTAGTGGAACGATCCAACATCACCCTCGCGCTGACGCGCCAGGATGGCCTTCCCCGAAGTCTCGTTGCCCTTCTGCCCAAGGGACGCAGCCCCCATGCCAGAGGTGTCCTTCAGGGCGTCCTTGGCGAGCACCAGCCCCTGGATCAACCCCTGAGCAGCAAGCGGAGGCTGGGATCGCTGGGGAGGCGGCGCGGCCTGCCCATTCACGTCCACCGTGTTGTATTCGAGGTACGCCAGGTTCTCGGAGTTGGCAGATGCCCAGTCCTGTTCGAAGCCGTCGAACTGCCCAGCAGCACCAACGAAGGGCGCCTTGGGCTGCAAGGCGACAGCCTCCACGTAGGAGGAGAAGTTGTAGCTCACCATCCGCGCCGCATCGCGCGAATCCCGCACCAGCCCCTTGTAGACCTTCCGGCCATCGAGGACGTACGCCTCTCCGACCATTCGGAAGACCGGGATGTAGCTGATCGGAAGCTCGACCGTCTTTAGGACCTTGTTGCCGATGAGTTTGCGCCACACGCACACCTTCTTGCGGTCAATGCGCGTTCCTCGGACTTCCCCCTTCTGCCCCGACTCCTTTGCCGCAGCCCAATACTCGTCCTCCGACACCTCGCCTTCAGGCGTCTGGATCCTGTTGGATGACTGGTCCTCGATGCGAAACCACTCGGCAATCCGCACCGAGTCATCGGACACCCAAAGGTCGTCCTCACCCTCCTCCCACGGCTGCAGCTCGACTCCGGGATAGTCCTTGACGAACTGCGCACGAGGCACCTGTACCGTGATGAAGGCATACCGCGCATCCGAGCCCACAGGGCAGACCGCGAACGGGTCCATCACAACCGTATTCGGGTCGTCGATGGCCTTGATGCACAGTTCGGGCTTGCCCTCGTACAACTCCTCGATCAGCCGGAAGTAACCGACACCCGCCACGACTTGGTAGAAGTTGGCCGTCTCGTAGGCGATGTCCGCCATCGAGTTCTGCTCGACGTGCCGAATGACGCCGTTGAACACCTCGGCGGTGTCCTTGTCGGCCTTGTCATCGACCGGGCGCACCTTGATCCCCGGACGGTTCTGGCGGAAGTCGTTGGTGATCTGATGGACGCGCGACGGCAGGTCAGAAACGACCAGGCACGGGCGAGCGCCTTTCGGGTCGCCCTCTCGCGCCATGCGAAGGCGCTCCGGCCAGATGCCCGAGCCGTCATAGATGCGCAGGTCCTCCTGGGACTCGTTGCGCTGCGTGCTTTCGGCGTCGTAGCCTTCAGCGAACTGCGTGCGCGCCAGCCCAAGGAGTTCTTTTTCGTTCATCAGTTCATCCAGGCGCCACTGCGGACAGCCACGCGATTCCGATTGATCTGCGGCTTCGGCGCACGCACCACGGCCCGCCTTGCGCCCTCGCAGGCATATCGCAACGCATCAATCACGTGGTTGTCCTTGTCTTCCAGAATGGGCATGACCTGCCCTGTCAGCGGATCGGTCTTGTACGAGTACAGCGTCAACTCGTCGATCAGGTGTTTGCACCGCGGATGAACAACGATGTCAAAGCTCTTCAGGAACTCGACGCCTTCTTCCAGGCTTTTCGCGCCCTTGACCGCCGCGACGATCTTGGGGAAGCCATGCTTTTGCATGTAGCTGATCGTCTCCGGCCTGGCGGAGTCCGCCGTGATGATCCAGCGCTCAGCGTCCGGCACCGACCTGAATAGATCCGGCGTGTTCACGATCTCACAGCCGACCATGTACGCCTCGTAGTCAACGTACAGCTTCCGGCCATCGATCCAGCACCTCACCAAAACGGTCGGATCGATGCTGAAGCCCCAGTCTGCCCCCAGCCTGAAGTGCGATCCGGCTGGGCTTTCGAACTCCTCGACGGTCCAGTTCTTGAAGACCCGCGCCTCGCTGTTGCGCTGATACTCACCGAGCCAGACGTGCGCGTACTTGTCCGGATCGCGCCGCTTGTCGTACTCCATCTCCTCCAGCAACTCGGCCGGGAGCCACGGGTTGTCCATGTAGTTCGCACGGACGACGATGCTGTTGGGCGGCGGCTCATCGCCACGAAGCAGTACATCCACCGGGTCAGTCGCGAACTGCGGGTTCCACCCGAACCAGAGTTGCGATCCAGGCTTGCGGATGGTCGGCCGCAGCAAAGTCAAACTCTTGTCGCTGGCGTTCTGGGCTTCCTCGAACCACGCCCGGTCAAACCCTTCCAGCGACTTGATCGAGTCAGCCGTGTGGTTCTGCATGCCCTCGAAGATCGTCACCCCGCCCTGCCTCGAAAGGATGCGACGGTCCTGAACCTCGAAGTACGCCCCAGCGTTGAAGCGCTCGATCTTTGCCTCAAGCAGCTTCTTGACCGAGAACTCCAAGCTCTTGAGCGTTTCCCGGACGCACACAACGTCAAGCTTCTCGGCGATGTTCTCTTCCAGCCACAGTTCGCCGAAGAAATGCGACTTGCCCGAGCCCCGGCCACCATATGCCCCCTTGTAGCGGGCAGGCTGCAGCAGAGGCTCGAAGACCTCCGGGGTCTCAATGGTCAGCTTCACTTCTTGACGATGACCCGCTCGATGCGCTCGATCTGAATCGCGCCGCCGTCTTCGCCAGTCACTTCCGTTCGCCCAAGATCCGGCACGAGCTTCTTCAGGAGAATGTCTGCGGCCTTGATCTGCGTGGGCGTCATCTCGTTCCTCCCCTGCAAGTGCTCATACAGGCGCAGGCCGATGACGGACACCTTGATCTTCTCTTTCCAGGTGTCGGTAAGCTCGACCTTTCGCTTACGGGCTGCCATACCGAAGTTCCACGCCATGCTCTCGCAGATGCGGCGCAATCTTGTCCAGCGCCTCGCGGCTGCTTCGGATCAGCTCCCATGCGCTCGGGAAGAGCGACTTGAATCCGCCTTCTAGAACTGCGAGCGCGAACTTGTTGCCAGTCAGCCCATGGTTCTTTCCACCAGTCTTCAACCAGAAGGCGAACCAGTACAGCGCGTTGCCGCTCTTGCTCGAAACGAGTTGGGCGACAGCATCCATCGCACCCCAAGGCTTGGCTACCGGCTCCCGACGAATGAAGGCCCCGCGAGGCGCACCGCCACCCGGGACGATGTTTGTCAGTGCCTCAAGGCCGTACTCGGCTACGCGGCTGTCTTCAAAATCGTAAGCGGCTTGCTCATCCCAGAAGAATGCAATGAACCGCCTTTCGACTTCCAGGCCTGCCGCCCATATGTCTTTGATTTTGTTTATCTTTTCTGAACATACCCCCACATCCTTTTGAGCTTCGCGCTCATGGGCATGGATGCGGTTGCCGCACCCCTTCCCTACGTAGAAGGCGAGACCATCGCGAGGGTCGATCAGTTCGTAGACATACCAGCGCGCATTGCGCATAGCTGCTCCTTGGAGCCCCTGGACTCGCCCAGGTGCGGGTGTTGAAACGGGTGAGGTCAGTACATCCCACCATCCAGCGGAGGGATGTAGATGCCGTAAAGGAGATTCCAGCCGTAGTACATGTGACCTCCAGAATGAAAGAAGCCCGCCAATCCGAAGACTGGCAGGCAAGGCGCCCTGCAAAGAAGCGGGCGAGGAGACAAGATCGAGGGCGGTCGGGAAGTCCCAACCCTGCACAGGTTGACGTGCTTGACCCTCACGACTGCGGACTGCTTCTTTAGGCTGGCTCTCTCGGCTCAACACCCGTAGTGCCTGCACCCGGCGAAATCCCCGGGGCAATCCGCATGCGTGAAGGTGCCGGTTTTGTTTGGGCGCCGTCATCGCGCCCGTCCAGCCTCCCGGCAACTGGTTCTGGTGGACCGCGTCGGTATCGAACCGACCAGGGATGGCTTGCAGGGCCTTCCTGCGCCCCTGCGCGCAGCCCGAAAAGGTTGCCGGGCTTCCACCGGCTGCGGGAAGAGCTGGTTAGGCCCGGCACAGCCATCCAGTGTTATCACTGGCGTCTGCGGTCCCTCTTGGCCCCACCACAGGGCCAGACTCTGGAGCATCCCGGGGAAATCGAATCCCACTCAGCGCGGCTTGGAAGGCCGGCGACACGTCCCGCGTGCTGGAATGCCTGATGGGTGGCCGGGGCTCAGTCCAGTGCGGAGAAGCAGAGGATTGGGTGACTGGCCCCAGGCCGGAAACAGAAAAGCCCTGATTTCGGAGAAAGCTCCGCCATCAAGGGCCGGGGTGCGCAATTTTGGTCTGGTTCAGCGACTCACCGAACTTATACGCAGCGGGATCGTAACATACGGAAAGGGGCTTGCGCAAGGCGCCCTCAAAGGTCCAGGGAAGGCGCGATCTTTGCCATCGCGGCTCCTCCCGCTCTGCACAGGTGGCGCTCCATCACGGCGACCAACCACCCGGCCAGTTCGCGCTTCTCGGCATGAAACGCTCGCTCAAACGGACGCTTCCCGGTTCCCCTGCACTCCCTGCATTCCTGATGGCCCAGGGTCTTCGTCCCAGGGATGACCAACTTCCCGTGGCCGCCGCAGGGCCGGCACGCACTGTCCCGATGCCACGCAAGGCAGGATTTCGCCATGTCCACCGACTGAACCTCTGACATCCTGAGGCGCATCCCGTTGGCCTTCTGACGGACGAGTTCAGCCAGGATGGCAACCACCGCCTCTGCCGCCCCGTTGTCGCCCAGGAACAGACGTTGCAAGGCCACCGCCAGCGGATGCTCCCTGCCCGCCAGTCCGAACGCCCCCAGCACGTCCGTATCGCTGTACGTCGTCCTCTCGTCCGTCTGGAGATTGCTCGACCTGATGGCGCTGGCGTAGCGGTCCTGAATCAGCATGCGTCCTCCCTCAAAAGTCCAACCTGAGCTTCACTTCCACGAACTCCGGCACCGAAAGCGCAGGGTCGTCCTCTATGCATAGCGGACCATCCCCGTAGATGACCACGGACTCGATGCCGACGCCCGCCTCATCCCTGAACTGCTTCAGGAGCGGCACGACAGCCTCGTACAGGTGACGCTCAAGCTCTCGCTTGGCGGATTTCAACTCTTGGACCGTGACTGTCATCCCTACTCCTTCTCTTCCCGAATGCGACGAACCGCCGCGAGATCGCTCTGCACCTTCTCGGTCTTGAGCGCGTCCGCAGCGTTCATGGATACCCGGCCCTTGTCGGACACCCGGTAGCGCACGATCTGCCCGCATACCTGGCGCACCACGAACCGCGCATCCGGCCTGCTGGCGAACCAGCGGCTGAGCTTCTTGCAGTCGTCTTGTAGGAGGCCGGGAGGCCAGCCGGTGCGGCTATCGGGGCCTGCATTCATAGACCTTGCCTTCCACTACGTGCGCTCCAAGCCTGTCGCAATCACGCGTCCAAACGGCGTCGGCCGTGCTCATACCCAGAAGCACCAAGGCCCAGAACAACACGACGCCCAACACTGCTGATGCGGCGTACCTCATCCCCGCTCCTTGTCTCTGGCGCGGATGGCGGCGACGAGATCATCGATAGCCGAGATAGCGCCCATCCTTGCGCTGGAATCCTCAGGCAGCCAGTCGTTGCAGTGCTCCAGCGCCTCCAGGGCCTGCTTGAGTAGCGCGGTGTCTGCCCTCTGCCCTGCAGCGTAGGCGGCTTGCCATGCGAGTTCAGCGACACCATCCCAACCGCGCTTTCCACCGGCAGCCGCGAATGCTCGGCACTCCCGTCTCTTCCACGCCTCGAACTCCTCGCGCATCGTGCTCACTGCCCACCTCCCACCGCCCCAAGGGCGAAGACGCTGTTGGGCTGGGTGCGGATTGCCTCAGCCACAGAACCTCTCGTGAGAATCCCCCGGTCCAGCTCGATGTGCATGCCCGCTGCCTGCACTCGGCCCAGCGTCGTCAGGGCAAAGACCTTGGGCTGAGTCCGCTGCACCTGGCGCACGAACCCCATGTCGCACAAGTCGTGCACGCACCTTCGCGCAGCGTCCACACGACAGTCGATGGCATGGGCCAGCTCGAATGCATTCATCGCCGTATCAAAGAGCGCCATGAGGGCCATCTGGTTCCGGGTCATGCAACATGCTCCCGAACAACAAGCGCCCGCATCCCAAGGAAGTGACGCACATACCTTGCGTGAGCATTCGCCTGCGCTGACGATGCGAACGACTTCCCTCGGTGCCAGAATCCCTCAGACGGACTCATGGCCTTGACGACCCACTTCATGCTCGTTCCTTCCTCAGTTCCCGGGCCTTGGCCCGATATGTGTCGCGGATCTGGATCAACTCCTCGCGGGTCCACTTGTGCGGCTCGTTGCTCGCCTCCAACGCCTCGACACGCTCCAAACCGATCCGCGCGATCAGCCCGATGCGATAGTCCGCAGCATTGCCAGCCAACCACCGGTTCTCCTGCTTCGCTTGGGCGTGGCAGTTGTCCTCGTTGAACCGGAGATGGGGGGCGGCCCCAACGGAGCGGTAGTGGCCGGCGTCTACGCCGTTCCCTGACCAATCCAGAGGCTGCCCGCTGCTGATGCAAGGGTGGCCGGCCAACTGGTCCCGTAGGCGGATGAAGGTGTTGAATTCCCGCTGCGCCTCTGCCTTGAGTTGGGGCAGCGTCTTCATAGCCTGCCGGCGCGTCTTGACCTTCGCCCGCTCCTCGGCCTTGTCCTGCTTGACCTTCCTGGCGGCGCACCGGGGCGAACACACGGCCTGCATGGGCCTCACCGGCACGAAGGCGGTGCCACAGTGGGCGCAGGGCCGGGGCTTGGGCTCAAACGGTCGCATGCTCTGCCTGCCACGCCTGCACAAAGGTGATCAACTCGGCGCATTCCGCCTTGGACAGCTTGGAGGTGTGCCGGAAGACGACATCCACGCCATGCCCGTCCAGCGCCGGCAGGATCTCGACCGACTCACCGCGCGCCCGCATCCACGCCGCGGTCATCAGGCGTTTCCAGGTATCGATGTCACGCTTGCGGCCGGCCCATTCCTGGGTTCGGGCGATCTCGGCCAGGGTGGCGTGCAGCAAGGCGTTCTGCTCGTTGTTGCGCGTCTCCGGGCGCAGTTCCAGCACCATGCGATGCCCAGCCATCAGCGCTGACTTGGCGACCATCCAGGCGTTCTCGAAGGGCGCCCGAGCTTGCTGGGCGTTGATCAGGTGGGCTTTCAGCGTCTCGCTCACGCCGGCGCTCCAGACACGACCAACCCCAACTCCCGCGCGATGCCATGCTCCATCCGCGCTCCACGCGACCCCTGCCAGCCCCGCAGCATGTGGATTTCGTCGCACGTAACGAGCTGAGCGATCGCCAGCCGCATGTAGCCCTCCCACGAGCCACAGCGAGGCGCAGGGTTCTCCGCCGGGTTCTCGACGTGGTAGCCCAGCTCCCGAAGCTGGCCGGCCACGCGATGGAACTCGGGATAGTTCAGGTCGGGCATGTTCGACATCGGCCCGGCGATGTAGACACGGTTCATGCCGGAACCCACTCCAGCACAGGAGCCCCGCCGAACTGCGCCTTCGCATCCTCCATGCTCAGCGCCGTCCCGAGACGCTGCCATGCCGTCGCGTACCACTCACGCTTGACCATCTGGCCGGTCTTGGCGTCGATGGTCGTGAAGTAGGTTCCGGTGCCCGTGTGGATCGGGCGCAGGACGTTGTAGTAGCCTTGTTCACGCATTGGGGGTCTCCTTGCACTTCCTGTCACCGCGGCATTCCTGGCAAACCCAGTCAGGCATGGGATCGCCTTTGTGAACAGCAACACGGGACACCGCATCACCACGCCGGATGCAACGCGACACGAACTTCGCCGTGTCCTTCTCGTACCCGGGGTCATCCCATGCCATCGCGGATACCCTGCCGCAGGGGCGCCGAGCGATGTACTGGTAGCCAACGAGTTCAGCCTGCTCACTCATTCACTTCTCCTTGTCGATATCCAAGCCCATCGCCTTCAGCCACTTGACACGAGGCGCAATCACCTCGGCATGGGCTGGCTTGTGGCGGTCGCATGTCTTCAATGGGCCGGTAGATCGCCATTCCGGGCCAAGCTCGCACCGCCCGAAGCCGTGCTTCGCAAGCGGGGCACCTTTCAGCTTCCACCGGGCGCAGGTCGTGCAGTTCATGCATAGCCGCCCTCGTACTCCGGCTCGCCCCCGAACTTGACGTAGTTCAAGGTGCGCAGCGCGCGCTTCTGCGCTCGGTACTGCATCGAGCCCTTGTTGAACCAGAGGCTCAGGCTGTAGTTCTGGGTGTCGCCGTTGCGCTGCTTCTTCAGTTCCAGCCGGGCATCGGGCTTTTCCTGCGCCTCGACCCACTTGGCATGTGCCTCTACATCGGAAGGACTCGGCTCGGCTTCGTCCTTCTGCGCCCGCCACACCGTGAACACGTTGTCAGCGCCGTCCGTGATCTTGGAAGACCCAGCAACGTCCATCTTCCCGGGGCCGCTCGACTCGTCCTTGCCCTTGCGCGGGTGAGCGACGAGGTGAACATGCGCGCCGGTCTTCTTTGCGAAGTCACACATCGCCCGGATGGCTTCCTTCTGGGCAGTGATGGCGCCAGCGCCGTCCTCGGGCACGTCGGTCATCATCAAAGAGTCGATGACGAAGTGGCGCACGCCATAGCGCTTGACCGCATAGGCGAACACTTCCAGCAGTCTCTTGACGGTGGCGCTACCGACTTGGTTGAACACCCAGAAGCGTTCGTCGAGCCAGTCGAACACCGCGTCGATGTATTGCTGCGTCGGACGGTCATGGCCGGTGGCCTGCTTCACCATGCGCTTGAGCAGGTATTCCGGCGTCATCTCTCCCGAGAACACCATGAACCGCTCGCCCTGGGCCATCAGGCCGAGTTGCACCTGAGACAGCAGCAGGCTCTTGCCGTGGCCGTTGTATCCCGTCCAGACGGTCAGCTCCCCGGGCCGGAACTCGAACCATTCGAGGTCATGATCCAGCCGAAGAACGGGGTCATGGTGCTCCCCGTGTGCGGGATAGAACATCGACTTGACCCGGTTCAGAAAGTCTCCAGCGGACTTCATTTCCTCGGGGTCCATGCTCTTCGCGGTGTTTGCCGCGGCCTTGAAGTCTTCCGGGGTAGCGCCGTTCGTCAACCACTCGTTGGCATCCTTGGCCTTCATCTGCATGCGCTTGCAGCGCTCCAGACCGAGCCGCTTCATGACTTCCACCGCGCCTTTGTCGCCGGCTTCGTCATGGTCGAACGCGATGATGATTTCGCTGAACCGCTCCAGTCGGTCCCAATCGCTTTCGATCCACTGGTGATTGCCTGCCCCAGCATTGACCGACACAGCGGGAAGGCCCGCCTGCCACAGCGTCATGGCGTCAATCTCGCCCTCGGCAATGACAATCCGGCGCTCGTTCGGCTGGATCAGGTGCCAGCCGAATAGGCACGGCTCGGCGTCCTTTTCCTGGCCCATGCCCTTTTTGTCGGCCGGGTCGCGGTACTTGGCATTGATGTACTCGCCGTCGCGCAGGTACGGGAACAATGCCCACGCCCTGCCCTGGCGCTGCACCTCGCGGACCTTGAAAGCCTCGATGGTCATGTCATCGATGCCACGGCCGTTCAGCCACTCCCGAACAGGGCCAACCGGGGTCACGGTCTTGGTCGGCTTCGCCGGCCGGGTGTAGTGCTTCGGCGCGCGCTCGGGCATCGTGTCGCGGATGCCGAGATACGCCTTGGCCTCTGTCATGGCTTCCGGCAGGCTTACGCCCCGAACGGCCATCCACAGATCCAGCAAGTCGCCGCCGGCACCGCTGGCGAAGTCCTTCCAGACCCCAGCCTTGGCGCCAGTCAGCCGGATTGACAAGGACTGTCCGGCGTCACCCGACACGTTGCCAGCCTTCCACTCGCCGGCCGACTTTTTTCCCTTCGGCAGAAGGTGCGATGCAATGTCAGCGGCATGCTCTGCCATGCGTTCGCTCAATTCGTGGGCGTTCATGCCGGCACCTCTGCGATCCTGCGGCCGTCACGGAACTGGCTAGCCGTGCTGGGCGTGCAACCGAAATTGCGGGCTTCGTCCTCGTTGTCGAAGCCGGTTCCGGCGAGCCATCCTGAATCCGAACGGCGAGCGCTGACGCCGACCTCATCCTCCCAACGCTTCGCGTTCAGCCAGGACGCGGCGTGCGGGATGAACTGCCCACCATCCTTGAGCCAGTTCGCCGAGCGTGACTGCACCTTCACCGCCTCGAAGATCGCCCCATGCAACGACACCGGCACCTTGACCCAAGCCTTCATGGCATTGGCCTTCGCGGTGTGTCGCGGGTACAGAGCCCAGAAGTCGTCGAACCCGGCCGGAGCCCCCCCTTGGGGGGGTTGGGGGGTATTACTCTCTTCTCTTCTCTTCTCTTCTCTGCGGTCACGCGTTACGTCACTTTTTACGTCACGCGTTACGTCACGCGTTACGTCACTTTCAAGTGACTTTTTCCGGTCCCGATACTCCCTCTGGCGCTGCGCCGCAGACTTGGCTCCAGCGGACCTTTCCCTCCCGGAAGTGTTGTATTCATTGAAGTTTGGCAGCTCCAGGCCATCTCGTTCGGCGTCGTGCCGGACCCACCCAATCTCCTCCAGGGCGGCTCCGAACCCCGGCACTTGAACCACGTCATCGATGTCTCGGACACACAAGGAACCGATGAATTCGTCACGCGCGTGCTCGTTCGCATAACCCCAAAACCGCAACAGTGCGCACACCGTTACGTAACGCGTTACGCGTAACGATGATTGAAAGTCACGCTCGGAATCTGCGTCACTCCCACCGATTGCGGGACTGAAACCTGCCATCGTTGACCAGTCCTGATACTCGCCATTGCGCGCCAGGGACTGAGCAATCGCGAGAACCTTGGGGTGCGTCACCAGATTGACGCGCATCTTGATCCACTCGCCAGCCATTACATGGACCTCAGCCGAAAAATCTTGAAAGCCATAGTCACGACCCATGCAGGCATCCACCCGGCGCAGTACGCGCCCATGACGAATTGCTTGAGGGCCGTGCGCATCAGATGCCCCGCTCCGCTTGGAGCTTCTGCCCGTACCAATCGGGCCGGGAAGCCACCAAATCCGCCACCTGACGGGCTTTCGCGCGAGCACGGTCCCGGTAGTACGTCGCCATGTCCGCGTGGTTCTTGGACGCCTCGTGGTCGGCCTCGATCTCGGCGTTCAGGCGCTTGATGGCAGATTCGCGCTCGGCCTCGGCCTGGCTGTAGACGTGAAACTTCTTGGGCTCCAGCGACTTCACCTTCGCCGGTGGTCGCATGGATGCCAGAACGATGCTCGGGCCGGTGGTGTTCCAGGGGTTCATGCCGCCAACCTCAGAAGATCAATCTGCTGCTGCAACTCACGAATCTGAGCGTCTTTGCTCTTGTCCACGAGATCGCAGTTCAATCGCCACGCCTCGTACTGCACGGGCGCCCGGTTGCCGCACAGTTCCATGAGGGCAACACGCTTGTTGGCGGGGAAGTTGCCACGGCCCTTACGGAGCCGAGAGAAGTGCCCTTTGTCGATGCCCAAGGTGTCGCGGATGCACTCATCGCTCAGGTTCGATAGGTTCATGCACAGGTTCAGCGCGGCCAGCTCGTCCTTGCATGCCTTGACGAACTCCATCGGAACGTCCGCCGGCTTGCGCATTTCCGCCAGCACCGGAAGTTCACGTTGCGAATGGTTGAGAAAGGTTGACATCGGTTGACTTCGGATTTGTCGAAATAAAAAAGACCATTGGTCCCATGCAGACCGCTTACTCAGCCGCCCTCAGCGCCCTCGCCCCACTGCTCACGCATGCCCGCGAACGCCTCGTAAGCGAAGCCGTACAGAGCACCAGCGAACGTCACAGCCAGGCCAGCCATGAACACGTCCTCACCAATCCAGGCGAGGCAGCCGAAGACACCAGCACCGAAGGCGCAGATGAAGCCAGCGAGGGAATCGGCGGGGTCCATTCAGGCTCCTTGGATGACGGCATCGAGCACGTCGCGCGGCATGGCGGACGTGATCCAGAAGCCGGCAGCGTTGACGCTCATGCCCTTGGCCAGCATTTCGGCTTCGGTCAGGCAGCGACGGTCCTTGCCGTGCTCGCCAGTGCGATGCTTCTCGAAAGCGAACGTGCTGTTGAAGAACTGCTTGCAGCCCTGGCACTGGTTGCGGTCGCCGGTCAGTCGCATGCCTCACCCCTCCACCACAGAGAAAGATGTGTTGACCCGCTCCCTCTGGAAAGGGCACTTGGGGCAGGAGTAGTTGCCGCAGACGTACCGGGGACGGTTCCATGTCCCGGTGTTGCGGATCGCACTGCCGCAGTCGTCGCAGTGCTGCAGTACTTCGCTTTGGCGGCTGCCGGCGTAGATGCCGGTGCTGGGGGTCAGGAGGTGGGGTGCCCGCCCCTCCCGGGGCAGAATGGCGCCACCACAGCAACCATCCCCAGGAGGGGCAGACATGACAAGATTGACGGCCGGAATGAGCGTGCAGGTCGAGGACATCGCCCATTGGCGAGTGACCTGCAACGAGGTGGTTTCGGGGGCGGAGACAGTGAGCTTCACAGTGGTCATCCGCCGAAAAGAGAACGCCACAGTGGGCGACGTACAGGTCTTTGCGATGCGCCGAGCGATGGAGCTTCTGGAAGCGACGATTCAGTCGGCCAGTCCTCCCGGAACACATCCAGCTTGACGGGCACGGGCGAGTTCAGCGGGAAGCACCACACGTCCTGTCGCGACTCCCGATTCGTGAATCGGCGGCACATCGCCAGCCTCTCGCTGGTGGTAGAGCGCATCCACTCACGGCGCACGGTGGTCGTGGTGGTTTCCCAGCGGATGGGGGAGGCGTACTCCATCTCACACCTCCCTCTCGGCCAGCTCTGCGGGGGTGGGGGTGGCGAGTTCAGGCCAGATCAGGTGCCAGTCGTCGGGGCGGAGGTCCTGCAGCAGCGCATGCGGGTCGGCCGTATGGATCTGCTTCGCCAGTGCAGGGCTGGCGCGCTTGAGGCCGCGCATGATCTGGTAGAGGTATTGCTCCTCGACTTCGACTTGCTGCGCGATTTCCCGGCGCCGCTCGGGTGTGTAGACGGGAAGTGCCATGACGCGTAAGTCTAGCCGTCGGCTAGCTTTTGTCAAGCGTGTGGCTAGGTTTTTGGTCTAGCCGTTTGCTTGAATCAGCGCATGGCAGCAGAAGAAAACAGACTCGCCCACTTGCGGGCTCTAGTCGAGGCCGAGGCCCAAGCGGCCGGCGGGAACTTGCGCGCCGGCTACCGCGCCATCGCAACAGCGACAGGCCTGAAAGAGGAGTACATCTACCAGCTCTACAAGGGCATCAAACCGACCGTTGGCAAGGGTGCCGCCGTCGCCATCAGCAGGGCGTATGCCAATGGACGAGATGATGGGTGGATGGACCTTCCTCCTGGCGGCGCAGTCGCTCTGGAGGGCGATGTGCGACTCCCCTACTACGAAGCCGGCGGGTCAATGGGGAAAGGCCTGATCCTCCAAGGCGATCAGCCGGGCATCATTCGTAACATGTCCGTTACAAGAGAGTGGGCGCAGAAGAACCTCAAAAGCCACTCCGGCCTTGCAAACCTCTGCCTTGTGACCGGGTTCGGGGACTCAATGAAGCCCATGTTCAACCCCGGCGATCCGCTCATCGTGGATGTTGGCGTCAAGTCCTGCGAGGTCGATGCGGTCTACTTTTTCAGGGTTGACAATGATGGCTTCATCAAGCGACTGCAGCGCGTCCCCGGTGAAGGCATCTGGGCCATCTCTGCCAACAAGGACTACAAGGACTGGCTGATCAAGAAGGATGCCGACTTCGAGGTTTTCGGCCGCGTCATCAAGGCCTGGAAAGGCGACGATCTGTAGGAGAGAGCAATGAGAACGTTGCTGCTTATGGCTGGAGTGCTTCTGTTGCAAGGCTGCGTCGAGATGCGCCAAGCCAACTACCGCGCCCCAAGGGCCGATGAGCTTCCTCCTGGCGCCACTGTTCCGGCAGATCCGCCGCCGCGGGCCTACGTTCCACTGCCCACCGGGGAACAGCTGCGCGCTCAACAGCCGCAGCCGTACATGATGCCAGTGCAGCCAAACCAGCGACCCCTCCAGACGACCTGCCATCGCTCCGGCAACCAAGTCAACTGCACCACCTATTGACGCCCTCGGCGGCTGGCCCGAGGCCGAAGTCCTGTTTAGGTGTGAGTGAGGTTCGTTGGGGGGAGTCAAATCCCCCGGATTCGGGGGAATTGGCAACTGGTGGAATCCCACCAGATTAAAACTGTCGAAATCGACAGAATTGGCGCCAGCTAGGGCTTCACCACCCCGTCAACGATCTTGTCCAGCCATGCCATGACTTTTGTGCCGATCGCAGCATGCAGGGAGTCAGCCTCCGGGTCCTTCGTGCTTTTGCTGGTGCTCCGCAACACCGCCAAAACCAAGACGGTCGGGACGGTGAATAGCGCGGCAAGCGTGGCGGCGACAACATGCCAGCTCGGCACTGATAGCCCGAGCGGCGCAGGCTGAGAAAAGGCGATGGCAAGGCAGACGCCAACGCCGTAGAGGATTGTGGCGACGGCAATGGCTCCGTATCCGGCAATCCGACGCAGATTCAGATCAAGAGCGAGCCCCGCACCAAATAGATCCACAGCCTCCTTCTTCGAGGCCTTGTCTGGCTCAAGCGGCTCAGGCTCAGGAAGCTCGTCTGACAAGCTGGGGACGGTAGAAATCGGCAATTGACTGGTTCGAGATGTAGTCCATCCCGTCCTTCCTGGCCTGCGACCAAGGCCCGCCGTCCACATGCGACATGGTGGATAGCTGCGTTGCAGTGAAGCGGCTGTATCGGTCCCAAACTTGATCGACCAACGACCAGAACTGTGTGTCGTCCGGGCTGGGGGCCAGCGCCACTTCGCGGCCGGTCTTCGGATCAATCTCCTTGATGTAGCCCTCAATCGGGCGCGAACCGTTGGACTTCAGTTCGCTGTAGAGCGTGCTGAACACGGGGCCATATGGCCACGCTTCCGGCTGTTCGGACACCAACGGCTTGTCATGCAGCGCCAGGTTCCAGGCGTGCAGGAAGAACACCAGCTTCTGCAGTTTGAGATGGGTGAGCTTCGCCCCGCTGCTGTTGGCTTTCTTCAGCAGCGCGTTTGCGACGACGCGAGGGCGGTACATAGGGTCAATTATGGGGGAACAACTGCCAATTTCCAGGCGAGACCCCACGGAAGGTTCAGTCCTCCCCTGCCGCCCCCAGGCGGCTTTTCCACGCCCACCGTGCACTAGTACCACCCGGCGCTCCCGCGCCGCCATAGACTACATCCCGGCAGTCCCATCCTCGCGATGCTCCCATCCCTAGGACTGCCCTTCAGCCCACCCGTGCGGTGGGCTTTCTTTTGCCCGGTCAGTCCGTATCGAGGTCGTACTCCAGCTGCGTCTGCTTGATCACCCGGGCTACGTCTAGGCGGTAGTCGTCGCGCTGGGCTACTGACCGGCGGGTCATATATTTTCTAGCCTCCCTCTAGCTTAACGCTTGACTTTCGCTAGCTTATGGCTAGACTCCACCCATCGCCCACCCCAAGGAGAGATGGCAGATGGACAAGGAACAGCACACGCCCGAGCAGCTTCGGCACTTCGAGCGATACGAGCGCGTCAGGCAAGGCGGTCGCTTCAACATGTTCGACCCGCGCGCCAGACAACTGACGGGCCTCGACCGCGAGGAATATCTGTACGTGCTGGAGAACTACTCCTCGCTCAAGGCTGCGGTTGAGCACAAGGCCGGGGAGACCCTGTGATGGACAAGCACCTCACCGCGCTGGACCGCGAGATCGCGCTGCTCAAGCGCGCCCAGAAGGACCACACGTTCGGGTGGCCTGTGATCACCCACCCCCAGGAGCCCCAGCGATGAAAACCTCCTACTTGGTCGCGGCCATGGGTGCAAAGCGCGGCGCACTCGTGCAGTGCTATGCGCGCTCTGCACCGCAAGCCGAGCGTGCCGTGCGGTCCATTGCGTTGGACGTGTTTCGGGAGGATGTCGAATGCCGCTGCATCGACACGGGAGCGCCTGCGGGCCTCTGGCTGGACGGTGATCCGTCGTACATCCAGGCCGTTCTCGCCCACCCCCAGGAGGCGCGGTCGTGAGCGCGGCGAACTGGGACCACAAGGACGTGTGGCACCGCAGAGGCACGGACTTCCTCATCGAGGTCAAGCGCCACAGCGAGCCGCAGTCGCAGGCCGATCGAGACATGGGCGTGTACTGCGAAGGCCCGCACCGCTGGTGCGTCTACGCCTACATCTACCCGAACCACCCGCACTTCGCGGCCTTCGAGGGTCCGCACATGTGGCAGGACGCGGCAACGCAGTTGCACCTCCACGGTGGCCCGTCGCTGCTGGAGTACCCGATGTACGACGGCAAGGTGACGTGCGTCAAGGTCGGCGCCGACTACCACCATCTGCACGATGAGCGGTTCACGCGATACGCCTCGCGGGAGGATGCATACGAAGTGTTCGTCGATGCCGATGAGCTGTGGACGCAACTGCAGACCCGTGCCGACGAGGCCAAGGCTCAAGGGGCCTCCCGATGAGCGAGATGAGCGACATCTACCAAGCGCTCATGGACGGGAAGCGCGCAGCCGAGTCCCTTGCCTCATGGGTTCAGAGAGTCGAGGCGCGGGACACCGTACGGGGCATGGAGCGATCCATCCGGCAAGGCATCCAGGCCTACGAGCGCCTGTCGACACAACTGCGCGACGGCCGCAAGCACGTCGAAATGCCCGACGACTTCCAGCCCACGGGGTGCATGTGCTCCTGGCCGAACGCGAGCCCGCCGTGCAGTTGGTGCACCGATCCGGCCAACTACGAAGAAGAGGCCTCTCAATGAGCGCCCTCGCACCAGTCCGCCAGCTGGCGAACGCCCAGCGCCTGTACGACGCGATGGAGCCGGACGACAGCGAAGACCCGACCGCGGACGCCGCGTCCAGCCTGCGCAAGGCCCTGGACCAGTGGCAGCGCGAGTACGCGAACGAGCCGCGCAACAAACAACTTGTCTACGAGCTGGCCGCGCAGATGCGGGCCGACGCCGAGCAGATCGAGGAAGCCTGCGAATCCGACTGGAGGGCCGAGCCGTGAACTACTCCCGCACCGCCTCTCGCATGTACGAGACCTATCGCAGGGGCGCCACCTACGGCTGCTCAATCCAGCACTGGCAGACGTCCAAGGAGCGCAACTGGCAGCGAGCCCAGCGCGTGCTGTACGTCGTGTCCGTCATCGGCATCCTCGCTGCGCTGTGCTTCAACGGGCTGGGGGCGTGATGGCAGACCAACACACGCCCGGAAAACTGGTGGTCTGCACCTTGGGCTATCCGCACGCGGACGTGAAATCCGAAGGGCCGGATAGCTACAACGTGGCGTTGACCTGGGGTCTGCGCAAGGTGAATAAGAGCCCCGCCAACAACGCCAAGAAGCAAGCGGAGGCCCGCGCCAACGCTCGGCGCATCGTCGCTTGCTGGAACTACTGCATCGGCCTGCCCACCGAGGAGCTGGAGGCAAGCGTGGCGCGAGGTGATGAATGGGAGCCCGCTTGATGGACACCTACGACACCGACCGCGCCGGCCTGGTGAGCACCGCCCAGCTCGCCCTGGAGCAGTCCAAGCACGAGGGGCATGCGAGGCGCCAGGAGGAGATGTACGTGCCGTGGCCTCGCCTGATCTTGGCCCTGGCCGTGATCCTGGCGCTGACGTTCGCCCTCGTCGTCGCTGTCGCGGGGATGCCGCCTGTGGATTTCAACCCGTGGGTGCGGTGATGCCCGCCCTACTCCTCCCCCTCCCCGCGCTGCTGGTCTGCCTGGTGGTGCATTTGATTGCGAGGAACCTGTGACTACTCAAGCCGAAGAAATGACGCTGCTGGACGTGGCGGAGCCGATCCAGCATCCGGCGCCTGCTGTGCAGCAGGCTGGCGCACTGGCGGCGAATTCGCCCGCCGCCATGATGATGTCCGCTCTGTCCCAAGGCGTCAGCCCGGAGCAGATCGGGCAGATGATGGATCTGCAGGATCGTTGGGAACGCCGCGAGGCCGAGAAGGCATACAACGCCGCGTTCTCTGCGTTTAAGGCCGAGGCGGTCCGGATCGTCAAGGGTAAGAAGGTCGAGGACGGGCCGCTCAAGGGCAAGAGTTATGCCGAGCTTCATGGCGTGGTCGATGCCGTCACGCCGGCTTTGTCCCGCCACGGCCTCAGCGCTTCGTGGAAGCTGACCCGCGACGACAAGGACTGGATTGAGGTGACGTGCACGCTCAAGCACGTCGGCGGCCATTCCGAGTCGGTGAGCATGGGAGGCCCCCCGGACGCTGGTGGCGCGAAGAATGCGATTCAAGCTCGCGCCAGCGCCATCTCCTACCTTTCGCGGTACACGCTCAAAGCCATCTGTGGCGTGGCCGAGGGCGGCGACGATACGGACGGAAATACGCCAGCGCCCGATGAACTGATGCAACCCGCCAGGGATGCCGCAATGGGCGGCAGCGAAGCTCTGCGGGCCTACTGGAAGACGCTCTCCGAGGGCGCCCGCGCCGCACTCAAAGCGGAACTGCCGGCGCTCAAAGAAGCCGCCAAGGCTGCCGATGCGGAAGGAGCCAAGGCATGACCATCCTGCACCACAACTACGAGCAGGGCAGCGAGCAGTGGCTGCAAGTCCGCCGCGGCGCCATCACCGGCTCGCGCTTCAAGGACTGCCGGGACAAGCTGCGCGATGGCCGCCCGTCCAAGGCGTGCCTGGACTACGCCCGGGATCTGGCCCGTGAACGCTGCGGCGGCACCGCCCCGGCGAAGTTCCAGAACGCCGCGATGCGCACCGGCAACGAACAGGAGCCGCTGGCCCGCGCCGCCTACGAGGCCCGCACCGGCAATCTGGTCGAGGAAGTCGGCTTCTTCACGACCGAGGACATGCGTTTCGGCCTCAGCCCGGACGGCTTCATCGACGAAGACGGCGTGCTGGAGATCAAGACGATGGTGTCGAGTGACACCCTGTTTACTGCCGTCGCTGAACGCGATCTGAGCGCCTACATGGACCAGTGCACGGGCTATCTCTGGCTGCTGGGCCGGCAATGGGTCGATCTCGTCCTGTGGGCTCCTGATCTGGGCCACATGGAAATCCATCGCATCACCCGCGATGAGGACGCCATCGAGAAGTTGGAGACGGACCTGATGGAGTTCGCCCGTCTCGTGGACAAGTACGAAGCCGCCCTGCGCAAGGCGCTGGGCACCCCTGAACAAGCACAACAAGCAGCCTGACCATGACCATTCTCACCGGACTCTTCACCCTTGGCCGAGATGCTGAACTGCGGACCACCAGCGACGGCCAAAAGGTCGCAACGCTCTCCCTTGGGTACAACTACGGCCGCAAGGGCCAGGACGGCAAGCAACCCACGCAATGGGTCCGCGCCGCCCTTTGGGGAAAGCTGGCCGAGGCCATTTCGCCATACCTGACGAAGGGCAAGCAGGTAGACGCAGTGCTGGAGGACGTGCACATCCGCGCGTACAGCAAGCAGGACGGCAACCAGGGCGTGAATCTCGAAGGCAAGGTGCTGAAGATCGAGATGGCGCGTGGTCAACGCCAGGAGGCGAGCGCGCCTCCCCCGCCGCCGCCGCCTCGCCAGCCGTCCGGCGGCGACGATTTCGACGAAATTCCTTTCGCCCCCCTGGCCTCTGGCCGCTCCTTCCTGGCGGTGTGACCATGAAACACCTGAACCTCATCCTCTGCGCCCTGCTGAGCCTTGGCGCCCAAGCCGAGGTGATCGCGACCTCGCCCACCAAGGAGGGCGGCGAGATTCGCCTGACCGACGAGCCGTGCGACCGCAAGCCGGGCACGCGGTTCATGTACATCCGCACACCTGGTGGCAGGCCCTACGCCGGCTGCTGGCAACTGGCGGATGGCGATGTGCTGGTGCAGTTTTACGACGGGGACGTGTACGTGTACGACGCAAACAATTTCGTCGTTCGCAAGCCTGCGCGTGCTCGCCGTGGGGAGGCGCTGTGAACACACCCCAGCAAAGAGGCGGGCAGGCTGAAGCTCTGTCCATCTTCGACGCCGCCAGGGTCGAGGCGGACAGGTCGATGCTCAGGGAAGCGCGAGACGCCATCCAGGCATTGCGCATGGCGAACGAGCGGTGGGGGCTGACTCAGGCCCGTCGAGATGCAGTGAACAAGGCCATTGCCGCTGTCGGCCGAATCGACGCCGCCCTGGCCGCCGAGAGGAAGGAGCAGGCATGAGCATCCGCATCATCGACGAGAAGCCGGACATCTACCTCACGCAAAGCGAGCACGACCGCTTGATGCGCGAATGGCGACAGGCATGCATGTTCATGGTCAACCCGCCGAATTTCGAGGAGTACGTGCGCTCGCATCGGAAGCCTGTCGGCATCCGCCCCGCTGGAGGTGAGCAAGAATGATCCGACTCACTTCTCCCCTCCATGGAGCCGCTACTACGCAGTACGTGTCTCCACAAGCTATCGATTTTGTCATCGCTGCGGGACCGTCGTCTCAATGGCACGGCATCCGCTGCTACGTGCATTTGTTCGACGGCGGCACTATCGAGGTTGCGGAGACCGCAGATGATGTTTTGCGGCTCATCACTGCGGCTGGGGGTAATCATGCCCAGTGAACTGAAGAAGCCGGAGCCGGTGGCGTGGATCTGGAAGTACGCGAACGGCGAAGAAGAAGTCGTCTTCGTTGACCTGTCCAAACACCAGTTGGACCCTGCTGAGGTCGATGTCCCATCCGGGGTGACACCCCTCCACACCGCCGCCCAGCTTGAGCAGTACGCCGCTGATCGGGTGCGGGAGGCGGAGGAAGCCATCGCCGACGAGTACGCTTCGCGGCTGCAATCCGATCTGGAGCACGGTGTGCGCTCGATCAATGAGCGATACGCGCGGAACTTCAACCAGTCCTATCCACTGCTGGCCGGCTTCATGGGCTGGCTGAACGACCGCACCCTCAAGGAGCAGACTAAGTGAGCGAGAAGAACAGCACATTGCCCGTCGTGGCATACCTAGTTGAGGGCGGCGAAACCTACCGAGATCGCGCATTCACGACTCGCCCAGGTGCCGATCAGTCCGTCGCAGACAGAAGCGACAACGCGGCCGTATCGGATCTGGTACGACTCTCCGACGCCCTGGCCCGCATCGCCGAACTCCAGGCCCAGGTCGAGGAGCTAAGAACCGAGGCCAAGGTGGCAAGCGACCGCATCCAGGAACTAGGGCGGTTTACGAAGGCGCAGCGAGGCGAGATCGAGGGGCTGAGGGCGGCCGTTGCGGAATCGCTCAATGTGCTCGGCACTGGCCCGTGCGAGGTGAACACGTGCGAAGGCTGCCGATACGAGCACGCCGAGGCAGTGAGCATTTTGTCTGCCGCCATCGACTCTGCACGCGCCGGCAGGGAGGATGGCAATGGACGATAGGCAACTGCTGGAGGCTGCGGCGAGGGCCTTCTGGGGCGACGAGATCGACGACGTGTGTTCCATCTGCTGGTCCGACGCGGACGGCATCTTGTACACCCATGCCGACAACCAAGACCACAACGGCCGGGACGTCGAGTACCGCTGGAATCCGCTCGAAGAGAGCCACGACGCATTTGAGCTTGCGGTGAAGCTGAACCTCACCGTTCGCCACTACATGGGCAACACGTGTGCCCAAACCGTCACTCCGGGCGGCCCGTCGGTCTACGTCGAAGAGACGGATTTGGACGATCCGCTCACAGCAGCCCGCCGTGCCATCGTAAAAGCTGCCGCGGCCATTGGCGCCGCCGCAAGCAGGGCGAAGGGGGTGTGAGGTGACGCCCGCTGACCGAAGCCACGCCATCAGTGCGGCACGCACGCTACTCGAAGGCTGCGCCATGGAGTACGGCCAGGCCATCGACACCAACCGGCTCGACGCCTGGGCCACGATGGCTCACGCGATCATCGACCTGCTCGCCAGCAAAGGGGGCGACGCCCCAGCCCGCGAGGAAACGGGGGGTTGAGGTGGGTGCTCGGCAACCGCTCACGGACGAGCTGCTGTCGCCCAGCGAGGTCCACTCGCTGACCGGCACTGCCGATCCTGACCAGCAGGAGAAGGTGCTGTCTCAGGACGGCATCCCCTACCGGCGCCGCGGCCGGCGCATACTCGTCAGCCGATTCCACACCCGCGAATGGCTGGCCGGCCGCCCGGTCGCACCGTCTCGCGGCGTCAACCTCGCCCTCGTGAAATGACCGGCCAGTACCCGCAACTGCGTACCCGCATCCGCAAGCGCCAGAGTGGGCGCGTCGTCGTCTACTACTTCTATGACCAGCGCAAGGCTGGAAAGCCTGACATCCCACTTGGGACCAACTACGACGAGGCCATCAAGAAGTGGGACGAGATCCACAACCGGCTGCCGCGCATCGCCGGCACCCTTGAGGAGGCTTTTTCGGCTTGGGAAGTGGACGCGGAGCGGGGATTGCTGCACTACAGCAACCCGGAGACGCGGCGAAGCTACGCGAAGCAGCTGCGCGCTCTGAGGCCAGCATTCCAGGCGGCCACGTGGGATCAGGTCGACCTACCGTCCATCGTGGGTTACCTGCGCAAGCGGACGGCCAAGACGCAGGGCAACCGTGAAATGGCCGTCCTGTCGATCATCTGGAACTGGGCGCGCACAGAGGGCTACACCACTCTCCCGTGGCCCGCCGCAGGCATGGAGAAGTCCAAGTGGAAGAACCCGGAGAAGCCGCGCAAGATCAAGGTTGCTGATGAGGTCTGGGAGGCGATCAGGCACGAGGGCAGCCAGGTGCTCCGGGATTGCATGGACCTCGGCGCCGCCACCGGGATGCGCCTGAAGGACTGCATCAGCGTCTTGCTGCCAAGGGGCGACATGCTCCATCTGGAGGCCTCCAAGACCGGGAAGGAGGCCGAGTGGGACCTGAGCCTGTCGGAAGTCCTGCCTGGCCTCCTGGCGCGCCGCAGGGGCATTGCCGCCGATCATCTGATGCTGCTGTCCACGCTCAACGGGCGCCCCGTGACGCTGCGCATGCTCCGGGACCACTGGGACCGCGCCAGGGCACGCGCTGCCGTCAAGGCAGGCATCCACGGCGAGGAGGATGCTGTGCGCGCCATCCGGGCGATGTACCTGCGCGATGCACGCAAACGCGCTGCCCAGAAGTCCGAGGACCTGCGCGCTGCAGCGGACCTCCTGCAGCACTCGGATCTGCGGCTGACGGAGCGCCACTACGGCGGGGTGCGTCGGCTGAAACCCGTAGGATGAGCACATGACAGAGCGAAATCTCTTGGAAGATGCGGCGAAGGCTGCAGGCATGCGCATTCGGATCTACGAGGGAATGCAGGTGTTTCCGGGCACCGATCTCGTAGTCACGGACGCTGCGAGTGGATTTCGTTGGAATCCGCTCATAGACGACGGCGATGCCTTGCGACTGGCTGTGAGGTTGGACTTGGGAATCGAGGTCCATTGCTCACTGGCCGTCGTCCATGTTGGAAACGGAGAACAAGAGCGCGAGAGCGTTCACTGGAACCTCCGTGATGTGCCAGACGCCTACACCGCCACCCGCCTCGCCATCGTCCGCGCTGCGGCGAAACTGGCTCGCCGACGCGTTCCGCAAGTCCCCTAGTCCATTGGGACAGCGCAGAGGCCAAACGCGGAACGTTTCGGCCTGTAGCCCGCATGGATGCTGGATTCGTGGCAGGACTCAAAATCCCCCGCCGCAAGGCGTGCCGGTTCGATTCCGGCCCCGGGCACCAGATGCTGCTCAGCCCGCCTCATGGCGGGTTCATCGTTTCCAGGCCCCGCTCAGCGGCCCTGGGCCAG
>Ga0182738_1000849_pt1 | contig 40616 bp, 39 predicted proteins | sample eDN5th30CBELigMG_FD_128876 | JGI IMG/M metagenome (GOLD analysis project Ga0182738, IMG submission 128876) | Enriched Miracle-Growth compost microbial communities from Emeryville, California, USA - eDNA 5th pass 30_C BE-Lig MG (version 2)... ...
CCGGCTCCTTGTCGAAGAGCACCTGGACGATGTCGAGGGCCTCCTCGCCGTCGACGAGCGCCGAATGCGACTTCGTGAACAGCGCCACCCGATCGTTCGCGAGCCCCTCGACGAGATACATCTCCCAGAGCGGTCGCGTGCGGTCGAGCGGTCGCGAGACCAGACGCGCGACGAGGTCGTGCAGCTGTTCGTCGGAGCCGGGTTTCGGCAGCGCGGAGCGCCGCACGTGGTAGGTGATGTCGAAATCGCGGTCGTCGACCCACACGGGTCGCGAGAGCCCGAATGCGACCTCCCGCACCTTCTTCCGGTAACGGGGCACCTCGGGCAGTCGCTGCTCGACCAACCGCAGCACGCTCTCGTAGTCGAGACCGCCCTCGGGGGGTTCGAGGATCGCGAGCGACCCGACGTGCATCGGCGTGTTGCTCGTCTCCAGGTAGTAGTACGACGCGTCCTGCGCCGTCATCCGGCTCGTCATCGACCCCGTTCCCCCTCCTGACCCGAACCTCCCGAGCGTCGCCACCACGACTCGGCACCGTCCGTGGCTCCGCTCCCGATCTCCTCGGGATCGAGATCGAAGAGTACGGCCAGTTCGCCCGGCGCGTCGTGTGAACCATCATGGTGTACGCCGACCATCCCCGCAGCGGCGGCGCCTCGCACGTTGCCGACCGAATCGTCGACGAAGACGCACTCGCCGGGTTCGAGGTCCAGCAGCCGGGCGACCAGCAGGTAGCTCTCGGGGTCGGGTTTGGCGACACGTGCGTCACCCGAGAGCACCACGCGGTCGACGAACGGGCCCTCGAGATCGCGCAGCCACTGCGCGCCGGGCCCACCGGGATCGTTGCTCAGCAGGGCGGTCCGCACCCCACGCGCGCGCAGGACCGTCACGGCCGCGCCGAAGGTATCGGGATCGCTTCCCGGCCCGACCAGGACGCCACCGACATCGAGTACGAGTCCTCGCATCACGACACCACCGTATGTCCCGGACGTCCTGCTCGCGCAGCGCATCCCGCGCGCGTCGGACCGGGACCGTCGCCCGGCGATGTGGCATCATGTGCGCGGTTCGTCCTCTCCCGAACCGCTTCGCCGTCACGGCGTCAGCCGTGCCGATGCAACCGTCACGGTGTCGGCCGTGCCGATCCGTCATGCCTTTCGGGAGAGCTCATGTCGCATCACACCGGGCGCTACGTGCGCCGCCTCACCAACCTCGAACCTCCGGTCGAGGAGGCCTGTCATCGTCCCCGCAGCCACCTCGCGCGCCGGCCCACGCCGCACGACGGACGCTCGGGGCGCGCACCGCTCCGCCGCGACGGAACCGAACGTCCGACCACCGCCCCCGGCACCGAAGATCCGACCACGCGGCCGGGCGACCGGCCCGCGATCGTCCTCGATCCGGGTGTCGTGCGGGTCGCGGAGACGGCGGTGCGACTGGTTCTCGAAGTGGTCGACGGCCGCCGTCCCGCCGTGCAGTCCACGACGGTCCTCGACCCGCGTCTCGTCGCCACGATCACTGCGGCCCGGCCTCCTCGCGCAGGACGCAGCACTGCGGTGCTGCTGCGGACGCGGGTACGTCCCGTCGACGCCGACACCGTGGAGGTGTTCGGCAGCTACGGTCGCGGGGACCGGGTGTTCGCCTACGCCGGCCGGATGGTGCACAAGCGCCCCCGCCCTCGTGCTCCGCACCGCTGGACGATCACGACCCTGTGGCTCGGGTGAGCCACAGGGTCGTGGGGCGATCGTGAGTCTTCGACTCAGCACTCCATGTGAGTCTTCGACTCAGCACACCACGTGAGTCTTCGACTCAGCACTCCATGTGAGTCTTCGACTCAGCACTCCACGTGAGTCTTCGACTCAGCGCCGCCGGTTGGTCTTCGCGTCGCGCCTGGCCGCGGCACGACGCTCCTTGCGGGTGCCGGCCTGACGGGGCGCGGAGCCCGCGTCGGCACCGGCGGTCGTGCGCGCGACATGGGCGCGGCCGTCCTCGTCGGGACCGCTGTAGGTCAGGCGTCGCTCGGTCTCGTCGAGACCCTTGGCCCGCAGCGCCGTCGGTGCGGGCTCGGCCTGCGCCGGTTGTGCCGGACGGGCGGGCTGTTGTGCCGGTCGGGCCGGAGCCGCCTTGGCGAGGCTCGGGGCCGCCTGTGCAGCGGCCGCCGCGGAGGCCGGCGTGACGGCCACACCCGCGGACTGCTGCTGCTGCGCGGCCTCGACCTGGAGGTTGAACAGGAATCCGACCGATTCCTCCTTCAGACCCTCGAGCATCGCGGTGAACATGTCGAAGCCCTCGCGCTGGTACTCGACGAGCGGATCGCGCTGCGCCATCGCGCGCAGGCCGATGCCCTCCTTGAGGTAGTCCATCTCGTAGAGGTGCTCGCGCCACTTGCGGTCGAGGACCGACAGCAGCACGCGACGCTCGAGTTCGCGCATCGCATTCTCACCGGCGATGGCCTCGAGTTCGGCCTCGCGACGGGCGTAGGCGGCGCGGGCATCCTCGAGAAGAACCTCGAGCAGGCCGTCGCGGTCGAGGTCCTCGTTCTCGGCGACGAGCGTCTTGTAGTCGACACCCACCGGGTAGAGGGTCTTGAGCGCCGTCCACAACTGCTCGAGATCCCAGTCCTCGACGTAACCCTCGGCGGTGGCACCGTCGACGTACGCGGTGATCACGTCGGTGAGCATGTGCTGCACCTGACCCTCGAGGTCCTCGCCGCGCAGGATCCGGCGGCGCTCCTCGTAGATGACGGTGCGCTGCTGGTTCATCACCTCGTCGTACTTGAGGACGTTCTTGCGGATCTCGAAGTTCTGCTGCTCGACCTGCGTCTGCGCGCTCTTGATGGCCTTGGAGACCATCTTCGCCTCGATCGGCACGTCATCGGGCAGGTTCAGGCGCGTCATGATCGACTCGAGCGCGGCGCCGTTGAAGCGGCGCATCAACTCGTCGCCGAGCGAGAGGTAGAACCGCGACTCGCCCGGGTCGCCCTGACGACCGGAACGACCACGCAGCTGGTTGTCGATACGCCGCGACTCGTGCCGTTCCGTGCCGAGCACGTACAGGCCACCGGCCGCGCGCACCTTCTCGGCGTCGGCCTTCGACTCGAGCTTGATCCGCTCGAGGGTCTCGTCCCAGGCCGCCTCGTACTCCTCCGGCGTGTTGACCGGGTCGAGGCCGCGCTTGCGCAGCTCGATGTCGGCGAGGATGTCGGGGTTACCTCCGAGCACGACGTCGGTACCGCGACCGGCCATGTTCGTCGCGACCGTCACCGCACCGGACCGGCCGGCCTCCGCGATGATCTGCGCTTCCTGCTCGTGGAACTTCGCGTTGAGCACACTGTGCGGAACACCGCGCTTGGTGAACTGCCGCGACAGGTACTCCGACCGCTCGACGCTCGTCGTACCGATGAGGACCGGCTGGCCCTTCTCGTGACGCTCGACGACGTCGTCGACGACGGCCGCGAACTTCGCTTCCTCGGTCTTGTAGATCAGGTCGCCCTGGTCGACACGCACCATCGGACGGTTGGTCGGGATCGGGATGACACCCAGGCTGTAGATCTGGTGGAGCTCGGCGGCCTCGGTCTCGGCCGTACCGGTCATGCCCGACAGCTTGTCGTACAGGCGGAAGTAGTTCTGGAGCGTGATCGTGGCGAGCGTCTGGTTCTCGGCCTTGATCTCGACGCCTTCCTTGGCCTCGATCGCCTGGTGCATGCCCTCGTTGTAGCGCCGGCCCGACAGGACGCGGCCGGTGAACTCGTCGACGATGACGACCTCGCCGTTGCGGACGATATAGTCCTTGTCCTTGGCGTAGAGCTCCTTGGCCTTGATGGCGTTGTTGAGGTAGCTCACCAGCGGCGAGTTGGCCGCTTCGTACAGGTTGTCGATGCCGAGCTGGTCCTCGACGAACTCGACGCCGGCCTCGTGCACACCGACGGTCCGCTTGCGGATGTCGATCTCGTAGTGGACCTCGGGCTTGAGCAGCTTGGCGATGCGCGCGAACTCGGAGTACCACTTGCTCGACGCGTCGGCGGGACCCGAGATGATCAGCGGCGTCCGGGCCTCGTCGATGAGGATCGAGTCGACCTCGTCGACGATCGCGAAGTTGTGGCCGCGCTGCACGAGGTCGTCGAGCGAGTGCGTCATGTTGTCGCGCAGGTAGTCGAAGCCGAACTCGTTGTTGGTGCCGTAGGTGATGTCGGCGGAGTAGGCCGCGCGGCGCTGGGCCGGGGTCATGCCGGACAGGATCACGTCGGTCTCGAGCCCGAGGAAACGGTGCACACGGCCCATCCACTCGGCGTCGCGCTTGGCGAGGTAGTCGTTGACCGTGACGACGTGGACGCCGTCGCCGGAGATCGCGTTGAGGTAGGCCGGCAGCACACAGGTGAGGGTCTTGCCCTCACCGGTCTTCATCTCGGCGATGTTGCCGAAGTGCAGCGCCGCGCCACCCATGATCTGGACGAGATAGTGCTTCTGGCCGAGCACACGGAAGGACGCCTCCCGGGCGGTCGCGAAGGCTTCCGGAAGCAGATCGTCGAGCGTCTCGCCGTCCTGGTAGCGACTCCGGAACTCGTCCGTCTTGGCCCGGAGCTCGGCATCGGTCAGGGCCTCGAAGTCCGGGGAGAGGGAATCGACATGCTCGGCGATGTGCTTGAGCCGCTTGACCATGCGACCTTCACCGATCCGGAGCAGCTTCGTCAGCGACAGCACTGGTGTGTTCGTCCTCAATCTCGGGTACCTGCACGGACAAGAAATCCGGCCGAGGCCTTGTCGGACCCCGGCCGGATTCCATGGTAGGCGCTGCGCGGGAGTGACCGCGATGGCGAGGTGCCTTCGGTCACTCCCGGCAGTGTCACACGAGCCTGATCAGACCGTAGTCGAAGGCGTGTCGCCGGTAGACCACGGACGGCTTGTCCGTCTCCTTGTCGTGGAACAGGTAGAAGTCGTGACCGACGAGTTCCATCTCGTAGAGGGCGTCGTCGACGGTCATCGGCTGAGCGTTGTGTTCCTTCGTCCGGACGATGCGACCGGGACCGTCCTGGGGTTCCTTCTCGCTGTCGCCGAGCGACAGGTCGGGCGAGATCGCGAGCTCGTCGTCCTGGGCGAGGGCCGCGGTGGCTTCCGCCACGGACACGGGCGTCTTCTCACCGTAGGAGACCTTGCGGCGCTCCTTCGTCCGGCGCAGACGCGATTCGAGCTTGCTGACCACAGACTCGAAGGCAGCGTAGAAGCTGTCGGCACTCGCCTCGGCGCGTACGACCGGTCCCTTTCCGCGGGCAGTGATCTCGACCCGCTGACAACTCTTCTTCTGACGCCTGTTGCGTTCGTGTTGCAACTCGACGTCGAAGATGAAGATCGTCGGATCGAAACGTTCGAGCCGAGCGAGTTTCTCGGAGACGTAGATCCGGAAATGATCGGGGACCTCGACGTTGCGTCCTTTCACGACAACGTCGGCACGGGGGCCTTCCGTGGCGGCATCGGCCTCTGCAACGGAACCTCTGGACTTCGAAGGGGTCGTCACGCGTACCTCCCGAGTTACGGCCGGCGCAGCCCGCGCACCGGCATGATTTATGAGCGCGAGAGCGCGCTCGCCCGGAATCGGAAGAACAGACGTTTCCACCCGTCTACCTTGTTGTTTCCGGGTCTGATGGCGACGGTAGTACGTAACGCGGAGGTGTGCCACCGTTCCCGCGCGATTTCACGTCGCGTCGCCTTCGGGTCACCCGGCGGAGTACTTTCCGGGCCCGCCCGTGGGCTCACGCATGGGCCGTCACGAGCACTCCGAGAGGGTCGAATCCGGCGCGCCGGAGTGCCCGCACCGACTCGCGCGCGGTGGTTCCGGTGGTGAGCACATCGTCGACGACGAGAACCGGGATCGTGCGCGGCAGCCCGTCGGCGCGCACCCGGACACGGCCGGCGAGGTTGCGCTGCCGGTCGGCTGCCGAGAGCCCCACCGAGTCGCGCACTCCGCCCGCCACATTCAGGATCGGGCGGACGTGGAGGCGACGGTCGTGGGTCGCGGCGGCCCGGGCGGCACGCGTGACGGGATCACCTCCGCGTGCCCGCGCCGCACGCGCCCGGGTGGGAGCGGGCGCCACGATCACGGGGCCCTCGGGCAGCTCGCTCCATCGGCGCAACCGCGCGATCGCGACGGCCCATGCGAGCCCGAGCGGCTCGGCGAGATCCCGGCGGCCACGCTCCTTCGCCACGATCACCGCGCGGCGCCTGGGACCGGTGTACGGGCCCAGACTCCACACCGGAACCCCGGGGTCGACGCGCGGCGCGACGGCCACGGGATGGTCGGAGAGCTCGCGTGCACATGCCCGGCACCAGCTCGTGCCGGGAGCGGCGCAGCCACCGCACCGGGCGGGCAGGACGAGATCGAGAAGGGCCGTGAGCACACCGGGAGTGTGCCCGAAGTCACCGACGTCCGGAGATCACAGTCGGCAGGCTCAGCCCGGAAGGACGGGAATCGCCGCCATACCCGCCAGTCCGGGCACCTCGCGCCAGTACCGGTCGCCCGCGGGATCCCGGTTGTTGAGCTGGAAGACCGTCCGGGAATCGGCGACGAACTCGCTGGCCGTGGATGCCTCGACCGCAACCACCGGAGGGGTGAGGTTGCGGCTCGGGAGCGCGTCGATGCGCGAGCCGTCCACCGCGATCTGCACGACGGGCACGTCGGCCGACGCGCGGGAGACGACGATCGTGTCGGCAGTGCTCCAGTCCAGGGCGAGCGCCGGACCGCCGAGACCGAAGCCGATCTCGCGCGGATTGGTGAGCGAGTACTCGCCGGTCGTGGTCGGGACGACCGTCGCGACGAAGACCCGCCCGTCGATGATCAGGGCGGCGCGGACACCGTCGCGAGACAGGCGCAGCTCGGTGATGCGGCCCCCGAGGGCGCGGATCGCACCCGCTTCGACGCCGACCACGGTGACCCGCCCGGTGCCGGGTTCGCGCACAGCGCGCACCACCGCGGTGCCGTTGACGACGGCCCACACCGAGTTGTTGTTGGGCGACCAGGACGGCCGGGTGATCGACTCGCCGTCGACCGCGGGTTCGGCGGCGCCTTCGCTGTAGGCACCGACCATCAGCTGCACGGCCGGCTCCGGTGCCGGTTTACCGGTGTTCTCGACGGCGGCGACGAGTTCCCCGTCCAGCGACAGGGCGACGGACTTCAGGTCGTCGGACATGCCGAAGAAGCTGCGGACCGGTGTCACGCCGGTCTCGGCGACGCTCACCAGCGTCCCGTCGAGCAGCGCGTGCAGACCCACCGTCACGCTCGACGCGGCGAGGGGGTTCATCGATGCCACGTCGGCGGTGGTCCAGCCGTTCGGGAACCGTTCGTCGAGGGGCTGGCCGTCGGCGAGGAGGTGGTACGGGCCGCTGATGTCGGCGTTGGCGAGGGTCCAGATCACCTGCGCGGCGAGCAGTTCGCGATCCTGCCGGCCCATCGAGCCGACCCCCTGGAAGTCGATGCGGATGCCGCCGAGTCCGACGCCGACGTCGGTCGTGCGGCCGTCCGCCTTCGTCACCGAGCCGATGACGGTGACGTCCTCGAGGAGGTTCTTGACCGCGGGCGCGAGGACCTCTTTCGGCCCTTCGACGAGCAATCCGATCAGCTGCGAGGCCGTCTGTTCGGGTGTACCCGTGATCCAGCGCGGGTCGGGGACGACGGCGTTGCCGGTCGGGTCGAGGAAGTACAGCGAGCGGCGCTGATAGGTGTTGAGGAAGCGCGGGCGGTCCATGATGACGCCGGCCGGCAACCGGTCGATGCGCCACTCCCCGTCCGTGCGGACGAGGGAGAACCGTGCCTCGAACTCCCCGTCGGCGGGACGGTAGATGCCGCCCTCCTCGAGATGGCCGACGGTGCTGGCCCGCACCACGTAGGTGGCGCTGTCGCCGTCGCGTTCCTCGACGAGGACGTCGACCTTGTCGACGATCGTCGCGCTCGCCGCGTCGTCCCAGGACTCGGACATCGTGGGGGTGAGGAACTGCCGGGCCGCGCGGTGGCGGTTGGTCGGATCCGTGCTCGCCTGCAGGAAGTCGCGCAGGAGCAGGTCGGGTTCGCGACCGGGCACGGGCGCGGCGACCTCGGTGGTCGTGGGGCCACGTTCGAGGGTTCCGATGGCCTGCGGTGACGAGGAATCGGGCAGCGTGGCGCATCCCGACAGCACGAGCCCGGCCACGGTCAGGAGTACGACGAGCACGCCCGCTGCACGCGGAGTCGAGCGGCTCATGTATTGGCTCCTTCGGACGGTGTGCTCGCAGGGTCGGTCGGGATCTCTCCGGTCGACGGCTGCTCCGGGGTGTCGTCACCCGGTGGAGGCTTGCCCTGCACGGCCTTCGCGGCGCTGGGCACGAGAGGCAGCGGGCTGCGACCCACCTTACGTCCGCGTTCGCGCGGGAGGGTGAGCCGGAAGCTGGCGCCTCGTCCCGGTTCGCCCCACGCTTCGAGCTTGCCGTTGTGCAGGTTGGCGTCCTCGACGCTGATGGCGAGACCGAGGCCGGTGCCACCGGAGCGCCGGACCCGTGACGGATCGGACCGCCAGAACCGGTTGAAGACGAGCTTCTCCTCCCCCGGTCGCAGGCCCACTCCCTGGTCGCGCACGACGAAGGCCGCGGCCGCGTCGTCGGCGCGCAGCCGCAGGAGGATGGGTTTGCCCTCGCCGTGATCGATCGCGTTGGCGAGCAGATTGCGCAGGATGCGCTCGACGCGGCGGGGATCGACGTCGGCCTCGACGGGCTCGTCCGGTAGGTCGACGATGAGCTCGGTGGCGGTCTCGCGGGCGAGGTGCCGCACGGTCGAGACGGCGGCACGCGCGCACATCCGCACATCGAGTCGCTCGGAGGCGAGTTCGGCGACACCCGCGTCGTGCCGGCTGATCTCGAGCAGGTCGTTGAGGAGGCTCTCGAAACGGTCGAGTTCGGCGACCAGCAGTTCGGAGGACCGCTTGAGGACGGGGTCGAGGTCGTCGCTGCCGTCGTGGATGAGATCGGCGGCCATGCGCACCGTCGTGAGCGGGGTGCGCAGTTCGTGGCTCACGTCGGAGGTGAACCGTTTCTGCAGGTTGCCGTACTCCTCGAGCTGGGTGATCTGCCGCGACAGGCTCTCGGCCATCTCGTTGAACGACATCGCCAGGCGCGCCATGTCGTCCTCGCCGCGGACCGGCATGCGTTCCTTGAGCCGCCCGTCGGCGAAGCGCACCGCGATCCGGGAGGCCGATCGGATGGGCAGCACGACCTGCCGCGCGACGATCATCGAGATCGCGGCCAGCAGCACGAGCAGGACCACCGCGCCGACGAGCAGGGTGCCGCGGACGAGGGCGAGGGTGCGTTCCTCCCCGCCGAGCGGGAAGACGAGATACAGCTCGAGCGTCGAGATGTCGGAGTCGGTGGGGCTGCCCATGATCAGGGCCGGCCCGGTGTAGCCGTCGGGATCGGCGACCGTCGCGAACTGGTACGCGATCTGCCCGTTCTGGACGAAGGCGCGCAGGTTCTGCGGGATCTGGTCGGCGGGCCCACTCGAGGTGGGGGCCCGCGGCCCGTCACCGGGGACGACCAGGACGGGGTCGAAGGTTCCGGCGACGCCGGTGTCCTGTCCCCCGTCGCTGCCACGGCTGGTGAGGATCGCCGCGGCACCGTCGAGGCGGACGGCGAGCGAACCGGAGTCGTCGGCGCCCGCGAGTTGCCCCTCGACGAGTGCACGCGAGCGATCCATCTCCTCGGTCGCCGCGTCGATCTTCACTTCGAGCAGTCGGTCGGTGATCTGGCTCGTGAGTACCACTCCGAGCACGAACATGACGATCAGCGACAGTGTGAGGGTCGAGGTCACGACCCGCAGCTGCAACGATCGTCGCCAGGTGTGCGCGAGTCGGCTGCTCATCGACCGCGACCACCTCACCAGCGGCAGCGTCCTACGCGTGATACGCCGCCGTAGCCGGTAGGTTCGGATCACGGCGGTCCGGCCTTGTAGCCGACCCCCCGCACCGTGAGCACCGCCTCGGGATTCTCGGGATCCTTCTCGACCTTCGCGCGCAGACGCTGGACGTGGACGTTCACGAGCCGGGTGTCGGCGGCGTGCCGGTAACCCCAGACCTGTTCGAGCAGGACCTCACGGGTGAACACCTGACGCGGCTTGCGCGCGAGCGCCACGAGCAGGTCGAACTCGAGGGGCGTCAGCGAGATCGCCTCGTCGCCGCGGGTGACCTTGTGGGCAGGGACGTCGATGGTGATGTCCCCGATCGTCAGGACCTCGGCCGGTTCCTGCTCGGTGCGACGCAGCCGGGCCCGCACACGTGCGACGAGCTCCTTCGGCTTGAACGGCTTGACGATGTAGTCGTCGGCACCCGATTCGAGGCCGAGCACGACGTCGACGGTGTCGGACTTGGCGGTGAGCATCACGATCGGCACACCGGAGTCCGCACGGAGCACACGACAGACGTCGATGCCGTTCATGCCGGGAAGCATGAGATCGAGCAGAACGAGGTCGGGCCGGATCTCACGCACGGCGCCCAGCGCCTGAGTGCCGTCCCCCACCACGAACGGTTCGAATCCCTCGCCGCGCAGCACGATCGTGAGCATCTCGGCCAGCGCGGTGTCGTCGTCGACTACCAGAATCCTCGGCTTCATAGCCTCTATCGTGTCACCCCTTCACCGTCGTGAAGCAGATTTGAGATGTCGACGGCGAGTTGTCGCGGGGAGGTCTGCGGGCCTGCGACCTCCCACGGAGACATCCACTGCTGCTGTGCGAGCTCGTCGTAGACCTCACCGGTGCGGTGCTGCAGACCGGTATCGCGCTCGTAGGCGTCGCGATCGCGGTCGGCCTCGGTCGCGGCGCGGTTACGGGCACGCTCCGCGGCGAGGGCTACCGGAACGCGGAGCAGCACCTGCAGATCGGGCACCGGGAGCCCGAACCGTTCGAACTCGAGATGGCGGATCCATTCGACCGCCGGGCCGGTCGCGCCCTGGTTGTGGCGCGCCGCGGTGTACGCGGCGTTGGACGCGACATACCGGTCGAGCAGCACGATGTCGTTGTCGGCGAGCAGCTTCCGCAACTCGTCGGCAGCATCGCGACGGTCGAGTGCCCACAGCAACGCCATCGCCTCGATGCTCGAGGCGGTGTCGCCGTGCTGCCCGCGCAGCGCCTCCGCGCCCAGGTCGGCGTGGATCGACTGCCCGTACCGCGGGAAGGCCAGCGTCGCGACCTTCCGTCCGGACTCACGCCAGGTCTCGACGAGGCCGGCGGACAACGTCCGCTTGCCGGCCCCGTCGAGACCCTCGACGACGATCAGATCACCCATGCGCCCTGTGATCCCAAATCACTCATGCGCTTCGTGTTTCCCGTCGAGTTGCCGGGATCAGTAGCGGTAGTGCTCGGGCTTGTACGGGCCCTCGACGTCGACGCCGATGTACTCGGCCTGCTCCTTGGTCAGCTTCGTGATCCGTCCGCCGAGCGCCTCGACGTGGATCTTCGCGACCTTCTCGTCGAGGTGCTTGGGCAGGCGGTAGACCTCGTTGTCGTACTCGTCGGGCTTGGTCCACAGCTCGATCTGGGCGATCACCTGGTTGGCGAACGAGTTGCTCATCACGAAGGAGGGGTGGCCCGTGGCGTTGCCGAGGTTGAGCAGGCGGCCCTCCGACAGGACGATGATCGAATGACCGTCGGCGAAGGTGAACTCGTCGACCTGCGGCTTGATGTTGACCCGCGTGACGTCGGCGGCCCGCTCGAGGCCGGCCATGTCGATCTCGTTGTCGAAGTGGCCGATGTTGCCGAGGATGGCCTGGTGCTTCATCGCCTTCATGTGCTCGAAGGTGATGATGTCCTTGTTGCCGGTCGCGGTGATGATGATGTCGGCCTGGCCGATGAAGTCCTCGACCGTCACGACGTCGTAGCCGTCCATCATGGCCTGCAGGGCGTTGATCGGGTCGACCTCGGTGACCGAGACTCGTGCACCCTGGCCGCGCAGGGCCTCGGCGCAGCCCTTGCCGACGTCGCCGTAACCGCACACCAGCGCGGCCTTGCCGCCGATGAGGACGTCGGTGCCGCGGTTGATGCCGTCGAGCAGCGAGTGCCGGGTGCCGTACTTGTTGTCGAACTTGCTCTTGGTGACCGAGTCGTTGACGTTGATCGCGGGGAACGTGAGTTCGCCGGCAGCGGAGAGCTGGTACAGGCGCAGGACGCCCGTGGTGGTCTCCTCGGTGACACCCTTGACGGACTCGGCGACGGTGGTCCACTTCTTCGAGTCGGCGGCGAGCGAGCGGCGCAGCAGCTCGAGGAAGACCTTGTACTCGGCGGAGTCCTGCTCGTCGTCGATCGGCGGCACGACGCCGGCCTTCTCGAACTGGGCGCCCTTGAGCACGAGCATCGTGGCGTCGCCGCCGTCGTCGAGGATCATGTTGGCGGGTTCGCCGGGCCAGGTGAGCATCTGCTCGGCCGCCCACCAGTACTCCTCGAGGGTCTCGCCCTTCCAGGCGAAGACCGGGACGCCCTTGGGCTCCTCGGGGGTGCCGTGCGGGCCGACGACGACGGCCGCGGCGGCGTGGTCCTGGGTGGAGAAGATGTTGCACGACGCCCAGCGCACCTGCGCGCCGAGGGAGACGAGCGTTTCGATGAGCACAGCGGTCTGGACCGTCATGTGCAGCGAGCCGGAGATCCGTGCGCCCTTCAGCGGCTGCACCTCCGCGTACTCGCGACGCAGCGCCATCAGGCCCGGCATCTCGTGTTCGGCGAGCCGGATCTCCTTGCGCCCGAACTCGGCGAGGGACAGATCGGCGACCTTGAAATCGAGACCGTTGACCCGGTCGGCTACGAGCGTGGTGTCAGACACGTGCAGATGCCTCTTCCTGTCGGCAGACGATGTTGGTTCCAGGCTATACAACCTGCGCAAGAAGGAGCCCGGCAGATCGACTCCCGACGGGATCCACCCGACTTCCCGGACGGCCTGTGGGCGCCCGCCGCGTACAGCGGACCCGTTCCGGAACCCGCGTACAGCGACCATGTGCGTCAGCCGCGTACGGCGGCCCGTTCGACGAACGGCACGAGCAGATCGGCGAGGTCGGCGGCGACATCGCGCCCCGAGGAAGGCGGCATCGAGACGAAGCTCAGCGCGACCCGCACGACGGCCCGCGCGAGGATCCCGGCATCGGACTCGGACGCCGCGATCCAGCTGTGGTGGAAGGTCTCCGTGAGGCGACCCGCGCCCCGCTCGAGAATGGGGGCGGCATCGGTGGTGATCAGGCGCAGCAGGTCGGGCTTGGCCTCCCCGCTCAGCAGGGACTGCACCAGGGGGTCGGCGGCGGACGCCTCGAAGAAGAACGTGAAACCATCCATGAGCGCGGCCCGCGCGTCGCCGACGTGGGCGTACACCGAATCGGCCACGGCGTCGACGAACTCGTCGACCAGACGCAGCGCATATCCCTGGGCGAGCCCCTGCCGGGAGGAGAACTCCTTGTAGAGGGTCTGCCGGCTGATGCCGGCGGCCCGGGCGACATCACTCATGGTGACCGCCGACCAGTCACGTTCGAGCAGCAGCTCGCGCATCGCGTCGAGGATCGTCGAGCGCAGCAGCACCCGACTGGCCTCGTGGAAGGGAACCCGCGCGTTCGACATGGTGGGAACGCTCTCACGCACGGATGTGCTCGTCAAAGCAACACGGGCAGTGATCCACCGGGGAGCGGTTCACCGGCGGACGATCTCGACCATCTCGAAGTCGGCCTTGGCGGCACCGCAGTCCGGGCAGGACCAGTCGTCGGGGATGTCCTCCCATCGGGTGCCGGGTTCGATGCCCTCGTCGGGCCATCCTTCGGCCTCGTCGTACTCGAATCCGCACACGAGACAACGGAACAAACGGTAGTCGGTGCTCACGGGGTGTACTCCTCGAAATCGGTCTTCTCCCGGACTCCGCAGTCGGGGCACGGCCAATCGTCGGGTACGTCGGACCACGGGGTGCCGGCCGGGAAGCCCTCCCGGGGAACACCGGCGGTCTCGTCGTACACGAACTCGCAGACGGGACAGCGGTAGGACGCCATGATCACTTCCTTTCCGCGGCAGCGGGATCCGATGCTCCGTAGCGGGCCAGGATCTTCTCGCGCCGACGCGGTTCGATGTTGACGCGGGTGATGTCGCCGTCGTAGTGGTCGAGCACGCGGTGGTCCATGACCTTGCGCCACAGCGGCGGGATGTAGGCGAGGGTGATCATCGTCGCGTAACCCGCGGGCAGCTGCGGCGAGACCTCCATGCTGCGCAGGGTCTGGTAGCGCCGCGTGGGATTGGCGTGATGGTCGCTGTGCCGCTGCAGGTGGTACAGGAAGATGTTCGTCACGAGATGGTCGCTGTTCCAGCTGTGTGCGGGCGAGCAGCGCTCGTAGCGTCCCTTCGCGGTCTTCTGCCGCAGCAGACCGTAGTGCTCGAGGTAGTTCACGACCTCGAGCAACGAGAACCCGAAGATTGCCTGGATCACGAGATACGGCGCGATCGACAGGCCGAAGACGCCGAGGAGCACCGCGTACAGCACGACGGAGATGGCCCACGCGTTGAGGACGTCGTTGTGCACGCTCCACACCGGCTTGCCGAGGCGCTCGAGACGGGCCCGTTCGAGGCGCCACGCCGACCTCAGGCTGCCGACGACAGTACGGGGCAGGAAGCGCCAGAAGCTCTCCCCGAACCGGGCCGAGGCCGGGTCCTCCGGGGTGGCGACCCGCACGTGGTGACCGCGATTGTGCTCGATGTAGAAGTGTCCGTAGAACGACGGGGCGAGCGCCCACTTCGACAGTCGCCGTTCGAATTCGACCTTCTTGTGGCCGAGTTCGTGCGCCGTGTTGATGCCGATGCCCGCGACCACGCCGACCGAGACCGCGAGACCGATCTTCGACATCACACCGAGTCCGCCGTCGATGCCGAGCCAGGACAGATCCTCGGCCGACCAGAGGTAGCAAGCGAAGACCAGCGACGCGAACTGGAACGGCAGGTAGAGGTAGGTGCAGTAGCGGTAGAAACGGTCGTTCTCGAGTTGCTCGAACAACTCCTCGGGCGGGTTCTCGCCGTCGGGTCCGACGAACAGGTCGAGCAGTGGGACGAGGACGTAGATCAGCAGGGGGCCGATCCACCACAGGACCGGGGTGACGCTCTGCAGACCGAGCTCGTTCCCGCCCCACACCAGGGCCGTGGCGACGAACAGTGCCGTCGGGGGCACCAGCCCCAGAAGCCACAGATGGCGCTTCCGGTCGCGCCACTGGAGATCGGGTCGATCCACCGAATCCGCGGATGCCGTACTCATGTCGGGTCTCCTCATCACCGTCGATGGCGCCGATGCGCCACCACTCGGTGACGCACACCACTCATACCTTGACTCTAGGCCGCTATCCGTCCGAGGTCTAGACATATGGAGGAATTTGTAAATCTCACGAAGGCGCATCCGGAAACGACGAAGGCGAGCCCGTGCGGGCTCGCCTTCGATTCGATTCCGTCCCTACAGGGACCCCTGTTTCAGGACTCGTCGGTCACCGATCCCGGTATCTCGCCGAGACGGGCCCGGAAGACCTGCGTGTCCGCGGCAGAACCGTGGACGGTCGGATTCCGGTCGCACGCGGACAACCACGCCGAGTCGCCGGGCTTCAGCGTCACCGACTCGCCGTCGCACTCGACGCGGACATCGCCCGAGGTGCACAACAGGATCTGCGGACCGTCGGCACCGACCCCGAGGCTGTCGCCCGCGCCGAGGTCGATACGCGACAGCGCGAATTCCGGTGCCGGGGTCCGGTACCGGCGTTCGATCGGTCCCTGTCCCGGCCCGGTCTCCGCCGGGGTCTCCGGCACGGCTTCGAGAATCGGCACCGAGGCCGCCCCGAAGTCGAGCACCCGCAGCAGTTCGGGCACGTCCACGTGCTTCGGGGTGAGACCCCCGCGCAGCACGTTGTCGGAGTTCGCCATGATCTCGACACCCATGCCGTGCAGATAGGCGTGCAGATTTCCCGCGTCGAGGTACAGGCCCTCGCCCGGTTGCAGGGTGATGCGGTTGAGCAGCAGCGAGGCGAGCACTCCGGCGTCGCCGGGATAGAAGTCCGCCAGCTGCAGGGCCGTACGCACCTCCGGAACGAAATCGCGTTCGCCCTCTCGTCCGGCCGCGAGATAGGTCACGCACCCGTCGAGCACCCGCGGCAGCAGCGCCGCGAGAGCGGGCGGGGGCAACGTGATCCAGGTGGTGAACAGCGCCCGCAGACCACTCGAATCGGGTTGGCCCGCGAGCAGTCCCACATAGGGGTCGAGTTCCGGAACGGCCAGCGCCTCGAACAGCTCCACGGTCCGTTTCGGGTCGCGGAAGCCGGCCAGGGCCTCGAACCGGGTCAGCGCCACCACGAGCTCGGGCTTGTGGCTGGCGTCCTTGTAGTTGCGGACGGGCGAGTCGATCGGGATGCCGAGTGCTTCCTCACGAGCGAAGCCCTCGGCCGCCTGACCGGCGCTGGGATGCGCCTGCAGCGACAGCGGCTCTTCCGCCGCCAGCAGCTTGAGGAGGAAGGGCAGCCGGGGACCGAACGCCCCCACCGTGCGATCACCGAGGTGTCGCTGCGGATCGGCCGACAGCACGTCGAGCAGCGAATGCTCGTCACCGTCCGGATCCACCAGCCTGGCGGGATCGGCCGGGTGCGCACCGAGCCACAACTCGGCCTCGGGATGATGGGAGGGCACATTGCGGCCACGCAGGGTGGCGATCGCGGTCCGCGACCCCCAGGCGTACGAGCGCACCGCACCTTCGAGTCGGTGCACTATCTCCCCCCTGCCAATCCGAGATACGCGGCCGCCATCTCTGTGCGGACGGTCAACACTGCCACCTGTTCCAGCACGGTGGGAACCGTACTCGATTCGAATTCTCCGATCACGGACATCAGTTCCACATCCGGAAGCGCCGCCGTCCTGCGCTGCGCCGCCGAACGGTCGGGGTCCGTGCTGACCACGAACACCCGTGCCGGCGCGATCGGTGCCGGTCCGTCGAGCTCCTCGTCGTGGAAGAACGGGTCGTAGTTCTCGCCGCTCGCGGTGACGACGTTCGTGAGCCGGTCGCGCGCGACCAGCACGTCGCTCAGTGCCGCAGCGCCGGCGACCACCCCCGCCTCCTGGAGCAGGGATTCCGAGGCGTGCCGTGCAAGCACCGTCGTCACGGCGGAATCTCCCGCGAACACCACACGACGCGACTGCATGCGCACCGCGAGGGACTTCGCCGGATTGTGGAAGACCTCGTTCGACGGGTGACTGCGCGCCGCTTCCTCGTCGGCCGTGTCGGCGACCTCGGCGAGCGGCGGAACACCGGTGATCCGGACGGCGCGCTGCAGCACACCGAGCACCGCGCAGAACACCGCGACGTGCCGGGCGAGCACATACCGGGTCTGGACCCGGACGCGCGGCGGCAACGACATCGCGCGACCGGCCGAGACCGCCCGCACCGGACCTTCGTCCGGGGCGTCGACGACGACCTCCGCACTGCGCCGCAATCCGGCGTCGATGCTGCGCGCCAGCTCGGGATCGCCGGCGTCGTTCCCCGAGACCACCACGACGTCGAGCGCGCCGACCCAGGGTGGGGTGGCAGGTGCGGAGACCAGCGGTACACCGGCCTGCCCACCGAACATCGCGACGACCAGTTCCGCGGCCGACCGGGCGCGGGCGTCGGTGCCGACGAAGACGACACTGCGGGGGTGCATGTCGGTGAGCCGGCCGAGCAGACCTTCGTCGACCGCCGCGGCGACCGCGCGGATCTGAGCGCCGCCGAGGGCCGCGCTCCTGAGGATGCCATCGACATCGGCGGCGAGAACACCGCCCGCATCGTCGAAGTCGAACAGCGGTGAGGGAGCCGTCACGACCGCATCACCTTCCTTCCGCCGCCGCGACCTCGGCGAGCCGGCTGACAGGGCCCGGTCGGCCACCGACCCGAGATCGGTGCTCCGCCGAACCGACACCGGCACACCCTGCACCGGCACTTCGATTATTCCCGTTGTCCCTCCGTCTACGCACGAACGACGGAAAGGATCTCCTTCACCAATGCCTCGACCTCGCCGTCCGTGCGTGCCTCCACGTTGAGCCGCAGCAACGGCTCGGTGTTGGACGCGCGCAGGTTGAACCATGCGTTGTCGGGCAGGTCGACGGTGACACCGTCGAGCCGGTCGATCGACACCGCGCGGTCCTCGAACGCCGCGACGACGGCCTCGGTGCGCTCGGCGGCATCGGCGACCGTCGAGTTGATCTCGCCCGACGCCGCGTAGCGGTTGTAGGAGCTCATCAGCTCGGAGAGCGGACCGTCCTGCGCGGCGAGTGCGGCGAGGACGTGCAGGGCCGCGAGCATGCCGGAGTCGGCACCCCAGAAGTCGCGGAAGTAGTAGTGCGCCGAGTGTTCCCCACCGAAGACGGCACCGGTCTCGGCCATCTGCTGCTTGATGAACGAGTGCCCGACCCGGGTGCGGACCGGCTTGCCGCCCTGCTCGGCGACGAGCTCGGGCACCACGCGGGAGGTGATGAGGTTGTGGATGATCGTCGACCCGGGCTCCTTGGCGAGTTCGCGGGCGGCGACGAGGGCCGTGACCGCGGACGGGGTGACCGGTTCGCCACGCTCGTCGACGACGAAGCAACGATCGGCGTCGCCGTCGAAGGCCAGACCCACGTCGGCGCCGGACTCGACGACCAGACGCTGGAGGTCGACGAGGTTGGCGGGATCGAGGGGGTTGGCCTCGTGGTTCGGGAAGGTGCCGTCGAGTTCGAAGTACAGCGGCACGAGATCCACGGGCAGAGCGCCGAAGACGGCGGGGACGGTGTGGCCGCCCATGCCGTTGCCGGCGTCGACCGCCACCTTCAGCGGCCGCATCTCCGCGAGATCGACCAGGCCGCGGACGAACGAGGCGTAGTCCTCGAGGACGTCCTGCTCGGTGACGCTGCCGCGCTCGCCCTCGTAGGCGGGCACACCCTCGACGAGATCGGCGGAGATCTGCGCCAGACCGGTGTCCTGGCCGACGGGCTTGGCACCGGCACGGCAGAGCTTGATGCCGTTGTACTTCGCGGGATTGTGGCTGGCGGTGAACATCGCGCCGGGTGCGTCGAGCAGGCCCGACGCGAAGTAGAGCTGGTCGGTGGACGCGAGTCCGATCAGCACCACGTCGAGTCCCTGCGCGGTGACCCCGTCTGCGAAGGCCTGCGACAGAGAGGGGGACGAGGCGCGCATGTCGTGCCCGATCACCACGCGCTCCGCGCTGCCCTCACTGCGCAACAGGCGTGCGAACGACGCTCCGACCTCGCGGACGAACTCTTCGTCGATCTGCTCTCCGACGACTCCCCGTACGTCGTAGGCCTTGATGACTGCTGACACCGACTCGGCAGCTCTCGCCACTGTATTAGCTCCTGAACTCGACTCGTGCGATGTCGTCCTCCGCGACATCGCACTCGCTCAGCCTAGTGCGAACGGCTCAGGACGTGGGATCGGGAAGAACACGCAGGTGACCGCGTCGGCCGGTGCGTGCGGTGGGAGGCACGACGGCCCGTTGGGGCTCCTCGGCGGCGTCGTCGCCCGAGTCGGGACGGGAACGCTCCCCCAGGCCGGCCTCGCGTACAGCCTCGGCGAGGGCGGTCAGATCGTCCTCGTCGGGGGTAGCCGACGAGAACGCTCCCTCGTATCGGACGAGTTCCCAGCCCTTCGGTGCCGTGATGCGCGAACCGTGCATCTCGCAGAGATCCCACGAGTGAGGTTCCGCGACGGTCGCCAGGGGACCGACAACGGCAGTGGAGTCCGAGTACACGTAGGTCAGCGTCGCAACAGCAGGGTTCTTGCACCCAGGCCGGCAGCATCGACGCAGTGTTCTCACGACTGGGAGCGTAGCGCGCCGGGCGCGCCAGGACTATTCGGACACACCGAAAGGGTGGGGCGATTTTCGTGTCGTAGTGTCCATGGCATGGTCCGCGCACGACGTTCCCGCCCTGTGTCGTCCCGCTCCGTGGCACGCCGCGGCAGGGGAATCCGCGGTCCCCTGTTCCCGCAGAGCCTGCCGGCGTGGAAGACGCGCGCCGAGAAGTTCGACCTGCTCGTGCTCGGGGCGTTCGCGCCGATCGACGCGCGCTGGCACGACCGCCTCACCAAGCTCGACATCGCCGTCGACGAGGTCCCGAAGATCCGGGCACGCGATCCCGACTCGGTCAACTGGCCGGACGAGGTGGTCGCCGACGGACCGGTGCCGTTGTCCCGGCTCGTGCCGGCGGGGATCGATCGACGGGGCGCCGCCACCCGGGCGCGGATCGTGTTGTTCCGCCGGCCGCTCGAGGTGCGGGCGAAGGATCCGGACGACCTGACGGATCTGGTGCACGACGTCCTCGTGCACCAGGTGGCCACCTATCTCGGTGTCGAACCGGAAGTGGTGGACCCGACACTCGGCGAGGACGACGAGGACTGAACGACATCCGGATATGACGAAGGCCGGGTTGCTCGTCCCCCACGGCCGCAACCCGACCTTCGTCGTCCGACTCGGTGTTTCACTCGGTCCCGTACTCCCCGTACCGGGCCGAACCCCTCGTCAGACTATTCCGCGCTTGAGGCGACGGCGTTCCCTCTCGGAAAGCCCGCCCCAGATACCGAACCGCTCGTCGTGGGCGAGTGCGTATTCGAGACAGTCGTCCCGGACCTCACACCCCATGCAGATGCGCTTGGCCTCTCTGGTGGAGCCACCCTTCTCGGGGAAGAATGCCTCCGGATCGGTCTGCGCACAGAGCGCACGCTCCTGCCACTGCTCCTCGCCATCCGCTGGGTCGCCGAATCCCGAGATCAAACTCAGGACGGGCACCCCGACGTCCGGGTAGTCACAGACAGCCTCGACTGCAGTATCGCTTCGAGTGAGCTCGAAGCTGTCGCGCTCGCCGGCCATTGTCCCTCCTCACCTGCAGCGCCGAATCATGACCGGGGATCAACCCGCTGCCACCCTTCGAATACTCGTTCGAATGCGGGTTCACCGCAAGGGATCTCGAATTCGATTATCGAATGACATGTATGTGATTAGACACTTCGGGTGTGTCGCGGTCAAGCGGAGCGGCGTTGTTCACATATCATCGGCCGCTTTGCCGAAACGCGTTTCGGACGGCGCGCGACCGGGTAGGCGACGCACCGCTTAGGCTTGGGCCGTGAATGTGACTGTATTGGTCGGAGGTGTCGGTGGGGCGCGTTTTCTCTCAGGTTTGCGCCGGCTTCTCGATATTTCCCCGGGCGTGGAGCCGAATCCGGACGCGGCACACCGCATCACCGCGATCGTCAACGTCGGCGACGACGTGTGGATGCACGGCCTGAGGATCTGTCCGGATCTCGACACCTGCATGTACACCCTCGGCGGTGGGATCGACACCGAACGCGGCTGGGGCCGCGCCGGTGAGACCTGGAACGCCAAGGAGGAACTCGCCGCCTACGGGGCGATCCCCGACTGGTTCGGTCTCGGCGACCGCGACATCGCCACCCACCTGATCCGGACGCAGATGCTGCGGACCGGCTATCCGCTCTCCGCGATCACCGAAGCGCTGTGCACGCGGTGGAAGCCGGGGGTGACCCTGCTGCCGGTCTCCGACGACCGCAGCGAGACCCACGTCGTCATCACCGATCCCGAGGACGGTGAACAGCGGGCCGTGCACTTCGAGGAATGGTGGGTCCGCCACCGCGCCCAGGTGCCGACCCACAGCTTCGCCCACATCGGCGCAGAAGAGGCCAAGCCGGCTCCCGGTGTGCTCGAGGCGATCGAGAACGCCGACGCCGTCGTCCTGGCTCCGTCGAACCCCGTTGTGAGCGTCGGGGCGATCCTCGCGATCCCCGGTATCCGCGGAGCGCTGCGCACCACCTCGGCGAAGGTCGTCGGCCTGTCCCCAGTCATCGACGGCAAGCCCCTGCGCGGCATGGCCGATGCGTGCCTGGACGTCATCGGAGTGGAGACCACCGCCGAGGCGGTCGGCCGGTACTACGGTGCCCGCTCGGGCACAGGCATTCTCGACGGCTGGCTCGTGCACTCGACCGACAGCGCCGAGGTGCCGGGCGTCGAGGTCCGATCCGTTCCCCTGCTCATGACCGACACCGACGCGACGGCCGAGATGGCCCGCGCCGCCCTCGACCTCGCCGGAGTGACCCTGTGATGCCGGACGCCGTCGCCGACCCCGCAGTGCGTGACCACGCGCCGGGTGGCCCGATCGAGATCCTGCCCGTCGCCGGGCTTCCCGAATTCCGGCCCGGCGACGACCTGGCCGCGGCCGTCGCGCAGGCCGCACCGTGGCTGGCCGACGGGGACGTCCTCGTCGTCACCAGCAAGGTGGTCTCGAAGGTCGAGGGACGGATCGTCGCCGCACCCACCGATCCCGACGCCCGCGACGCGCTCCGCCGCCGCCTCGTGAACGAGGAAGCGGTCCGCGTGCTGGCACGCAAGGGCCGCACCCTCATCACCGAGAACAAGCTCGGCATCGTGCAGGCGGCCTCCGGAATCGACGGGTCGAACGTCGACAGTGCCGAACTCGCACTGCTGCCCGAGAATCCCGACGCGAGCGCAGCGACCCTTCGCGAACGGCTCGGTGCGCTGCTCGGTGTCCGGGTCGCCGTAGTGGTCACCGACACCATGGGGCGCGCCTGGCGCAACGGCCAGACCGACGCCGCGATCGGCTCGTCCGGGCTTCCCGTCCTGCACGGCTACGCCGGCTCCCACGACTCGCAGGGCAACGAACTGCAGGTGACGTCCGTGGCGGTGGCCGACGAGATCGCCGCCGCAGGCGATCTGGTCAAGGGCAAGCTCGGCGGTGTGCCCGTCGCCGTGGTGCGCGGACTCGACCTGCCCGACGACGGATCCACCGCCCGCGCCCTGATCCGCAGCGGTGAGGACGACCTGTTCTGGCTCGGCACCGAGGAGGCCCTCGAACGCGGCCGGCGCGAGGCACTGCTGCTGCGCCGGTCGGTGCGGCAGTTCGCCTCCGAGCCCGTCGATCCCGAGGATCTGCGTGAGGCGGTCGCCGAGGCCCTCACCGCACCCGCACCCCATCACACACGTCCGGTGCGGTTCGTGTGGGTGCGCACCGAGCAGGTGCGCCGCCGGCTCCTCGACCGCATGCGCGACAAGTGGGCCGAGGATCTCCACGGCGACGGACTCGACCCGGTGGCCGTCGAACGCCGCATCTCCCGTGGCGCGATCCTCTACGACGCACCCGAGGTGATCGTCCCCTTCTGGGTGCCCGACGGAGCACACCACTATCCGGATGCGCGTCGCACCGCGGCCGAAGCCACGATGTTCACCGTCGCCGCCGGTGCGGCGGTGCAGGGTCTGCTCGTCTCCCTCGCGACCCGCGGGCTCGGCAGCTGCTGGATCGGCTCGACGATCTTCGCCCCGGAGGTGGTCCGCGAGGAACTCGGGCTTCCTGCCGAGTGGTCGCCGCTCGGGGCGGTCGCCGTCGGCTACCCGCTCACCGAACCGGAGCCGCGCGAACCCGCGGACCCGGGCGACGCCCTCGTGGAGCTGTAGCCGTGTCGGCGCGTTCCCTGCACGCCTCGGCGATCGACCGGCTCACCGCCTGGCGCACCGACTCCGAGGACGCCGAATCACTGCGGCACACGATGCTGGCGTTCCTCGATTCGGCGCCCGACGGGTGCCTGCGCGAACACGTGCCCGGGCACATCACGGCGTCGTCGATCGTGCTCGATGCCGACCACCGCAACGTGTTGCTCACCCTGCATCCGCGGGTGGGGCGGTGGATCCAGCTCGGCGGACACTGCGAGCCGTCGGACGAGACGGTCGTCGACGCGGCCCTGCGCGAGGCCACCGAGGAATCCGGTATCGCCGATCTGGTGATCGATCCGGAACTGCTCTCGGCGCACACGCATCCGATCACGTGCTCCCTCGGCGTGCCCACCCGTCACCTCGACCTGCGGTTCCTGGTGACCGCACCCGTGGGTGCCCGGCCGGTGCGCAGCGACGAATCCACCGACCTGCAGTGGTGGCCCGTCGACGCGCTGCCGCCGGAGGCCGAGCACGAGACGATCGCGCACATGGTCCGGCTCGCGGCGGCCCGACGGGCCTGAGACGACGCGGCCCGACGGGTCGCCGGGACGAGCGTGAGGTCAGAACCGGACGGGGCCCAATTCGGGGTACTTCGGGGTGACGCCGTCACCGGAGGACACCCCGCGCAACCGCCGGCCCATCCAGGGGACGAGGAACTCGCGCATCCACGCGCGGTCCGCGGCGCGTTCCTGGGCCCGGGTGAGGACGGGTGCCTCGTCGAACTCCACCGGTCCGAGACCGTGTTCGACCCCGAGCAGGTCGAGCACGCGGATCGCCATGTTGTGGTGGCCGGCCGCGGACATGTGTAGTCGGTCGAAGTCCCACATGCGCAGATCGCGGTACTCGTCGAACCTCCAGAAGTCGACGATGGTCGCCCCGTGCCGGTCGGCGATCTCCCGGACGAGCTCGTTGTACACGGCCCACCGGCCGCGCAGGAGCCCGAAGACCGGCGCCCAGCTGCCGTCGTAGGCCGTCCACATCAGGATGCGGGCGCCGGTCGCGGCGAGTTTGCCGATCGCCTCGTCGTACTCGGCCGCGAGTGCGTCGAGGTCGAGTTTCGGACGCATGAGGTTGTTGCCGCCGGCGTAGATCGTCACGAGATCGGGGCGCATCGCCACGGCGGTCTCGAGCTGCTCGTCGATGATCGGTCGCAGCAACCGGCCCCGGATGGCGAGATTCGCGTACGCGAAGTTCTCCGAGTGCCGCGCCAGCTCACCGGCGACGAGATCGGCCCAGCCGCGCAGCCCGTTGGGACGCGACGGGTCCGGGTCGCCGACTCCCTCGGTGAAAGAATCGCCGAGCGCCACATACCGTTCGAAGCTCACTTCGTCCTCTCGACTCAGACGTCGGTACTGAAGCGGATGCCGCCGTCGGGGATCTTCACCCCGGGCCACACCCGCGCACCGCGCAACAGTTCGCACCGGGCACCGATGTCGGCGCCGTCACCGATCACGCCGTCGCGGATCAGGGCACGCGGACCGACCCGCACCCCGAATCCGATGATGGTCCGCTCGATCACCGCACCGGCCTCGACCCGTGCACCGTCGAAGATCACCGCGCCGTCCAGGCGGGCGCCGGCACCGATCTCCGCGCCGCGGCCGACGACCGTGCCACCGATCAGCAGGGCGCCGGGGGCCACGGAGGCACCCGGATGCACGAGCGACTCGCCGCGCTGCGGCGGAAGAGCCGGCGACGGAGCGATACCGCGGACCAGATCGGCCGAACCACGGACGAAGTCCTCCGGGGTGCCCATGTCGCGCCAATAGGCGGCGTCGACGTGCCCGTAGACCTTCTTGCCCTCGGTCAGCAGCGCCGGGAACACCTCGCGCTCCACCGAGACCGGACGGCCCTCGGGGATCTGCTCGATGATCTCGCGGCGGAAGACGTAGCAGCCGGCGTTGATCTGGTCGGTCGGCGGATCCTGGGTCTTCTCGAGGAAGGCGGTCACCCGGCCGTCCTCGTCGGTCGGCACACAGCCGAAGGCACGCGGATCGCTCACCCGCACCAGGTGCAGGGTCACGTCCGCCTCGGTGCGCACATGCGTGTCGAGCACGGCGCCGAGATCGGTGCCACCGAGCACGTCACCGTTGAAGACCATGACGTTGTCGGCACGCAGCTTCGGCAGCACGTTGCGGATACCACCGCCGGTGCCGAGCGGCTCGGTCTCGGTGACGTACTCGATCTCGAGTCCGAAGTCGGACCCGTCGGCGAAGTACTCCTCGAAGACCTCGGCCTTGAACGAGGTGCCGAGCACGACGTGCTTGATGCCCGCCTCACGGATCCGCGCGAGCAGGTGGGTGAGGAAGGGCACCCCCGCGGTGGGCAGCATCGGCTTGGGTGCCGACAGCGTCAGCGGCCGTAGCCGCGTGCCCTGCCCGCCGACCAGAATCACCGCATCGGTGTGCGGTGCCGAATCACTCGTCATCGTCTCCCCTGTTCACTGTCGTGCCGACCGGAATGTTCTGGTCGGTCCTCCCGTTCCGACGCTCCCGCACGGCCGCCGCGACCGCCACTCGCGATCGCACCGCGAGCCCGGCCCGCAACGCCCATCGCAGCGGCGCCTGCCACCCGTGGGGGTGACGGTCCGCCTGGAAGCGGTAGGCACTCTCGTGATGTGCCGGAAGCATCAGTTCGGGGTGCCGTCCGGCCGCGTGGCCCTTGGCGTGCGTGACCACCGCGGACGGCACGTACACGTTGAGCCACCCCGCTCGTCCGAGCCGGTCGCCCAGGTCCACGTCCTCCATGTACATGAAGTATCGCGAATCGAAGCCGTCGATCGAGTCGAAGGCCGCTCGCCGCAGCAGCAGGCACGATCCGGACAGCCAGCCCACGGGGCGTTCGCTGATCTCCTCGTTCTCCTGGCGGTAGCGGCGTGTCCACGGATTGGCCGGCCAGACGGTGCCGAGCAGCGCGTGACCTGCACCGGAGGCGAGGGTGGGGACGGTGCGCGCCGAGGGATAGACGCTTCCGTCCGGTTCGTGGATCAGCGGCCCGAGCGAACCGGCGCGCGGCCAGCGACGCGCCGCGTCGAGCAGTTCGTCGAGCGAACCGGGGTGCCACCGGACGTCCGGGTTCGCGACGACGACGAACTCCGCGGACGGGTCGACCTCGGCGACCGCACGGTTGATCGCGCCGCCGTAACCGATGTTCCCGCCGGTCCGGAGCAGTCGCACGTTCTCGTGTGCCGCCTCGGCGGCCTCGGGAGCACCGTCGGTCGAACCGTTGTCGGCCAGGATCACCTGCGTCGGCAGAACGGTTGCGGAGGTGAGCGAGGTGAGAAAGTTCTCGAGGTGCTCACCGGGCGAGTAGGTCACCGTCACCACGGCCAGCGTCGAATCCACGCCGGTCACCTTAGCGACCTCGACGGTGTGCGACACCTCACGGGCCGCTTCGTCGGATGTCATCGTGCAGGCGGCACGGTTCCGTCACCGGCGATCGCCTCGTGCAGCGCCTCCCGCCACGGACGCAAGGGGGTCAGGCCGGCGCCGACCCAGGCGCTGTCGTCGAGCACCGAGTAGGCGGGCCGGGGCGCGGGCCGGACGAACTCGTCGCTGCTGCACGGGTGCACCCGCTCCGGATCGGCGCCGATCTCCTCGAAGACCGCCCGGGCGAGGTCGAACCAGGTCGCTTCCCCGGCGTTCGTCGCGTGCAGGATCCCGCCGGGGATCCCGTCGGCGCGGGAGGCGAGTTCGAGCAGGCCGTCCGCCAGGTCGCGGGCGTAGGTGGGGCAGCCACGCTGGTCGTCGACGACGCGCAGGGTGTCGCGTTCGCCCTCGAGTCGCCGCATGGTGGCGACGAAGTCGTTGCCGTCGCCGGTGTACACCCAGGCGGTACGCACGACGTGCGCGGTGGGCAGCGCCTCGAGCACCTTCCTCTCACCTGCGAGTTTCGTGCGGCCGTAGGCCGTGCGCGGGCCGGTCGGGGCGTCCACCCGGTAGGGCTCGGTCGCGTCGCCGGCGAAGACGTAGTCGGTGGAGACATGGACGAGACGGGCACCCTTGTCGGCACAGACGGCGGCCAGCACACCCGGACCCGTGCCGTTCACCACAGCGGCTCGGTCCTCGTCGGTCTCGGCCGCGTCGACGGCGGTGTACGCGGCGGCATTGATCACCACGGAGCCCGGTTCGACGGCGGCGGCCACGGCCTGCGGATCGGTGATGTCGACCTCGGCCGATCCGACACCGCGGATCGGGATCCCCGCCGCAGTGCCGCGGTTCACGAGATGACGGCCGAGCTGGCCACGGGCTCCGGTGACGAGAACGCTACGCACTCGGAGAAGTCTGGCACGCCGGAGTGGTGCGCGCCGAGCAAGCGTCCCCACCAGTAGCCTTCAACCGAGAGCTACAGACACAGACCCCGTACCAGCCACAGGAGGAGTACCAGGTGCCGCCAGAGCCGCGTCGCCGCACCGGCCGGCGTCCCGACCCGACGGGACGCCGCCCCCGCGCGGGCGATCCGACAGCTGCCGACGGCAGGTACGGGTCGGAGCCCGGCCCCCGGCAGTCCCGGCGTACCGCCCGGCGCGAGCCGCCCTCGCGCAGCCCCGGAACACCGGCGGAGGCGCGGGTGTACAGCGGCAGGCCGTGGCAGATCGCCGTCGCGATCGCGGCGTGCCTGGTGCTGGTCGTCACCGGTGTGGCGTGGCGCAGCGTCGACGCGCTGCAGTCGTCGCTGGCCTCGGTCCGCGGGCTGGCCCTCGGCGGCGGCGAGGACGGCGCCGTCGACATCCTGCTGGTGGGCACCGACAGCCGCACCGACGCGCACGGCAACCCCCTCTCCCAGCGTGAGCTCGACGCATTGCGCGCGGGCGAGGAAGTGGCGAACAACACCGACACGATCATCCTGATCCGCGTGCCGAACGACGGCCGGTCGGCCACCGCGATGTCGATCCCCCGCGACACCTACGTCGAGGTGCCCGAGATCGGGATGTCGAAGATCAACGCGGCGTACGGCGCCACGAAGGCGAACCGGCGCGCCGAGCTCGTCGAAGCCGACGCCGACGCGACCGAGACCGAACTCGAGAACGAATCGACCCAGGCGGGCCGGGAGGCGCTCATCGAGTCGGTCGCCGACCTGACGGGTGTGACGGTGGACCACTACGCCGAGGTCGGACTTCTCGGCTTCGTGCTGCTCACCGACGCCGTCGGCGGTGTCGACGTGTGCCTGAACGCACCGGTCGACGAACCGCTGTCGGGCGCCCGTTTCGACGCCGGTGTGCAGACCCTGCAGGGTTCGGATGCACTGAGCTTCGTCCGCCAGCGTCACGACCTGCCGCGCGGCGATCTCGACCGGATCGTGCGGCAGCAGGTGTTCATGGCATCGCTGGCTCAGAAGGTCCTCAGCGCCAAGACGCTGTCCAACCCGTCGAAGGTGAGTCAGCTGACCGCCGCAGTGCAACGTTCAGTGGTGCTCGACTCCGATTGGGACATCATGGCGCTGGCGACCCAGCTGCAGGGCCTTGCCGGTGGCGACGTGACCTTCTCGACGATCCCTGTACAGGACATCAACGCGATGACCGATTACGGCGAGTCGGTCGTGCAGGTCGATCCGGACGAGGTTCGCTCCTTCGTCGCAGAGCTGATCGGCCGCGAACCGGACGGCAGCGAGACCACCTCGACCCCGGTGCCCGCCCCCGACATCGACGCGTCGACCGTCACGGTCGATGTCGCGAACGCCGGATCCGTGTCCGGCCTGGCCTCCCAGGTGTCCGCGGCCCTGTCCGAGGAGGGCTACGTCGAGGGCGAGGTGGGCAACTACACCGGTTCCGGTGTGGGCACGTCGACGGTCTTCGGTGCCGACGAGGACTCCGACGAGACTCGTGCGGTGGCCGCGGCGCTCGGTGGTCTCGCCACCGGGTCCGACCCCTCGCTCCCGGCCGGCACGGTGCGGGTCGTGCTCGCCGGCGACTACACCGGCCCCGGCTCGTCGTCGTACTCCGGTTCGTCCACCGCCGCATCCGCCTCCGACATCGGGGTGAGCCCGGCCGGTGGCACCGCCACCCCGGCTCCCTCCGCACCACCCATCGATGCGGGCTCCGACGGCCCGCGCTGCGTGAACTGACAGCCGAGAAGAAGGACATCGTGACCACCCTGACCGACGCACTGCTCGATCCGATCCTCGCCGAAGATCCGGCGGGTCCGCGGATCACCTGGTACGACGACGCGACCGGCGCGCGTATCGAACTGTCGGCGCTCACCCTCGCCAACTGGGCCGCCAAGACGGCCAACATGATCCGCGACCAGTTCGGGATTCTTCCCGGCGGTCGCGTCGCGGTGCTGCTGCCCGCCCACTGGCAGAGCGCAGCGGTGCTGCTCGGTGCGTGGTGGGCCGGCGCCGAGGTGGTGCTCGAGGCCGACCCCGACGCCGACCTCGCGCTCGTCACCCCCGACCGGCTGGACGAGGTCGACACGGTCGCCGAGGTCGCGGCGTTGTCGCTCGACGCATTCGGTGCCCCCGTCCGCGACCTGCCGCCCGGGATCACGGACTACGCGACGGACGTGCGGATGCACGGCGACCAGTTCCGGTCCTCCGGTGCGGCCGATGCGGTGCTCGCCGGACGTTCACAGTCGGATGTGCTCACCGCCGCCACCGAGTCGGCGTCGGCGGCGGGTATCGGCAGCGGCGACCGCGTGTTGTCCTCCCGGTCGTGGTCGCAGCCCGACGATCTCGTCGCCGGACTGCTCGCGGTGCTCGCGGCCCGGGCGTCGCTGGTGCAGGTGAGCAATCCCGATCCCGAAGCCACCGAACGCCGCGTGGCGAGCGAGAAGATCACGGTTCGTCTGGACGGGTGATCCCGCGCTCCTCGCGGTAGCCGCCGTCGGCGAGTCCCGCCTCGATCTCGAACCTGTTGCGGGATCCCGGGTTGCGGAGTTCCTCCCACAGATAACGCGCCGCGAAGCCGATGCCGTGGCGGGCCCACTGGTCCGCGTGCACGGCTTCGTGGCGCAGCAGCGCGCGTGTGGGTCGTATGCGGGTGAGGAAGACACCGCCGACGGTGGTGCCGCCGCGCGCGAAACCACCGCGCATACCGCTGCAGACGAACAGTCCGTACTCGTCGTCGAAGGACACCGAGCCGCCCCAGGCCCTGCCCCACATCGTCGCGAGTGCGGTGACGAAACGTGCCGACGGGACGCCGCGCGATGCGCGTATCACCCTGGCACGCTTCCGTTCCCGTCCCGACACGGCTCGAGCCTACGCCGGCCATGCCGTTTCGGGTCTCCGCCGTGCCCGCTCAGACCTTCGCGGGCACGTTCTCGTCGACGGCGTGGAGATCCTTGCGGCGGACGACCGGGATCGTCAGCGTGATCGCGGCGGCCACCAGCGCGACGCCGCACCCGATGAGCAGACCGGTACGGAATCCGGCCTCGGTCGGGATGCTGTAGCCGGCGGCCTGCACGCTCATCTGCGACAGCACCACACCCACCACGGCAGCCGAGATCGACGTGCCCATCGAGCGCATGAGCGAGTTGACGCTGTTGGCGGAGGCCGTCTCGGACTGCGGCACGGCCGACATGATCAGTGCGGGCATCGCACCGTACGCGAAGCCGACGCCGGTGCTGCAGATCGCGGTGACGACGAGCAGGCCCCAGGTCGACCCCATGAGGACGATCGACGAGCCGTATCCGAGCGCGATGATCAGGCAGCCCACGAAGAGCGTGACCTTCGGTCCGCGCTTCGACGAGAGCTTCCCTCCGATCGGCGAGACGAGCATCATCATGAGCCCGCCGGGAGCCATCCACAGACCCATCGCCAGCATCGACTGGCCCAGGCCGTAGCCGGTCTCGGCCGGCAGCTGGAGCAGCTGCGGGACGATCAGCGACTGCGCGTACATGCCGAAGCCCACGACGACCGAGGCGCAGTTGGTCAACAGGACCGGGAGCCGCGCCGCGACCCGCAGATCGACGAGCGGCTCGGAGCGGCGCAGTTCCCACCAGCCCCAGACCAGCAGGACGACGACGGCCGCGGCGAACAGATCGAGGGTCGTCGAGCTCGTCCACCCCCAGTCGCCGCCCTTCGAGATCGCGAGCAGCAGGCAGGTCAGAGCCGTTCCGAGGCCGAGCGCACCCACCACGTCGAAGCGGGCGGTGCTGCCCGTGCCACGCCCCTGGGGAGCCACCCGCCACAGCAGGACGAAGACCACGGCGCTCAGCACGCCAGTGGCCCAGAAGAGGGCGCGCCAGCTGGCGTTCTGGGCGACCGCGGCGGCGATCGGGAGGCCGAGCGCGCCACCGATACCCATCGAGGCGCTCATCAGCGCGATCGAGGAGTGCAGACGCTCGGGAGGGAGCGCGTCACGCAACAGGCTGATGCCCAGGGGGATCAGACCGACGCCGAGGCCCTGCAGGCCGCGGCCGATCAGCATCGGCACGAGCGACGACGCCATGGCGCACAGAACCGAGCCGAGAACGAGCGGCACCGTGCAGATCAACAGCATCCGTCGCTTGCCGTACATGTCACCGAGGCGTCCGACGACGGGCGTGGCCACGGCACCGGTGAGCAGGGTGACGGTGATGACCCAGGACGCATTGGACGAGGACGTGTTCAGGATGGCGGGCAGCTGGGCGATGAGCGGCACGACCAGCGTCTGGGTGAGCGCGCCGACGATACCGGTGAAAGCGAGGACCCCCACCAGCAGGGAGGAGCGCACCTGCTGCGCCCCGGGTGACTCCGACATGTACGACTCCGTGATCGACGAAATGCGCCGGTTCCACCGGCAAGAATGTGTATGGCGCACATGGTATGCATGATGCATATCCGTCGGTCAACGCGGGAACGCCCATAATGGACACCGACCCGCCTAGGAGTGATGAAGCGCACACATGGACAAGCCGACGCACCTGATCGAGTTCGAAATCATGCTCCTGGGGCGGCATCTCACCTTCTTCGGGCCGCGCCGGCGCGACGCCGGGCACCTCGATCGCAGCGCCTACACGATGCTGAGCCGGTTGTGGGCCCAGGGACCGATGACCATCGGACAGCTCAGCGAGGCATTCGGTCTCGACGCCTCCACTGTGAACCGGCAGACCGCGGTCCTGTTGAAGTCGGGACTCGCCGAGCGCATCCCCGACCCGGACGGCGGTCTCGCCCGCAAGTTCCGGATCACGGATGAGGGTGAACGTCGACTCGACGACGAACGCGCCCGAGCCGTCGAAGGACTCGAGCGCGTTCTGGTCGACTGGGACGCCGAGGACGTGACGCGGTTCGCCCGCTATCTCGAGCGGTTCAACACCGACATCGAGCGGCTGTCCGGGGCACCGTGGACCCGACCGGCCCACATCCGCCCGCCCGGCGAGGACTGAGTTCCCCCGGTCACCCGGCCATCGCCGCGACCGGCGACACCCGGCTCGCGCGCTGGGCGGGGACGAGCGACGCCACCACACCCGCGAGACCGCCCACCAGGACGATCGCTGCGAGCTGCCACCACGGCACCGCCCCGAATCCGATGTGACCCGTGCCGATCACCGAGGCCGTGCCGGCCGCACCGAGCAGCAGACCGAGCACCACGCCGAGCAGCGACGCCACGCCGGCGATGATCGACGCCTCCCGCACCAGCAGACTCCGCACACCGGCCCGCGAGAGACCGACCGAGCGCAGCATCGCGGTCTCCCGTCGCCGCTCGAGCACCGACAACGCCATCGTGTTGCCCACGCCGATCAGGGCGATCACCACAGCCACGGACAGCAGCCCGCCGACGATCAGCAGCATCGTGTCGAGAATCTTCTCGAGCATCTGCCGCATCTGCACCGCACCGACCACGTCACTGCCCGGAACCTCGGCCGCGGCGATCCGCGACAGGTCGTCGGAGACCGCGACGAGGTCCTCGTCCGACAGTCCCCGATCGAGTTTCAGCCACAGGGTGTCCGCCGTGACGGGACCGGCGACGGCGGTCAGATCGCTCCACTCGATCATGTCGGGCATCCCGATCTCCGTCGTGGCGACGGTCAGCTCGCGTGCGCCCACCGGGCCACCGACGGTCACGACAGCTCCGTCGTCCACGCCCACCGATCTCGCCAGGGACCGTTCGAGCACGATCGTCCCAGCCTCGGGAAGCCGCACGTCCGTCCGGACGGTCGAGGCCATCGCCGCGGGATCGACGCCGAGGACCGATGCCTCCGTGCCACCGATCATGAGGTCGACGGTGGCGAGCTCGGCTCCGCTGTGCACCCGGTCGACCGCCGTCAGCCGCTCGATCACCTCCGGTGCGAGACCGTCGCGTTCGGGCGCGGTCACGGCCATGTCGACGGGGAAGTTCTCGTCGATCACGTCGGGCGCACCGCCCTTGAGCGTGCCGATCCCCACGACGAGGGTCGAGGTCAACGTCACACCGATGAACAGCGCGGTGGCCGTCGACGCGGTGCGGCGAGGATTGCGCCGCGCGTTGCCCGCGGCGAGCGCCGCGAGCGGACCACCGGCACGGGCGAGCACGTCCCCCACCGCACCGACCGCGGCGGGCACGAGACGGCGGGAGGCGAGCACGACACCGACGAACAGCAGCAGTCCGCCGGGGCATGCGACGAGCACGTTCGCCATGACGACCCCGAGCCCGAGCAGTGCCGTGCCGCCGAGGATCGCCAGCGCGGCGCAGATGCGGCGCACCCACGAGTCGCGTACCGGTTCGGGGCGGGTCTCGAGGGGCTGCAGGGCCGCGAGCGCCCGCACGCGGGTCGCCGCACGCGCGGCGCCGTTCGCGGCGACCACCGTCATGCCCGTTCCCACGATCAGACCCGCGAGCACCGTCGTGGTCGTCACCGAGATCGATGTGAGCGGGAGCGGGGCGTCCACGGCCTGCGCGACGGCCACCACGGCCGCGGCGAGTCCGGTCCCGCCGAGCACGCCGAGGACGGCCGCGACGAGACCGACGACGAACGCCTCACCGCGGACACTGCGCCGGATCTGGGCGGACGTCACGCCGACGCAGCGCATCAGGGCCAGTTCGCGGGTGCGCGCGGCGAGCAGGACGGAGAAGGTGTTCGCGATGACCAGGCCGGCCACGACCACCGAGATCGCCGCGAAGCACAGCAGGACGTTGCGCAGCAGGGCGACGTCCCCGACATAGCCGTCGGCGACCGCCGTGGCGCGATCGGCACCCGGCACGACGTCGACACCCGGCATCGGCGCAAGTGCCGCTCGCACGGCGTCGGCGTCACCGACGGCACGGACCTCCCAATCCGTCGTATCGCCGGACCACGACCGCACCTGTGCGACGTCGACGAAGACCGATCCCGGGCTCAGGGCGAGCGGCGATCCGTCGAGATCGACGACGCCGACGACCTCCACGGTGGTCGGGGGCACGGAACCCGTCAGGTCGGCGACGGTGATCTCGTCACCGATCGCCCGGCCGGACGACGAGCCGACGGCCACCTCACCCGGGTTCGACGGCCAGCGGCCGTCCCCGAGTTGCTGCCACCGCAGGGCGCCCTCGGGTGCGATGCTCGTCGCGGTGCCGTTCGAGGACGACCCGTCGGCGCCGATCAGCCGGACGGGACCGCTGACGTCGAGCGCCGCCGCCTCGACTCCCGGTGTCGTGGCGACCAGCGTGAGCACCTCGTCGGGTGCGACGGTGGAGTCGACGGGAAGAGCGACGGCCGCGACCCCCTCGTACCGGGCCGCGGTGGATTTCGAGACCGACGCGCTCACCGTGTCGCCGAGCACGAGGGTCGTGACGACGAACGCGACCGCGACGAAGACCGCCAGCGCGGACGCGACGTACCGCCCCCGATGGGCGCGGGCCTGGGCCAGGACGAGATGCCTCATCGGACCGGCACCACCGTTCGGGAGGTGCGCAGGTCGCGAAGCGCATCGAGCACCGAATCCGCTGTGGGTTGCGCGATCTCACCGGCGAGCCGACCGTCGGCGAGCAGCACCACCCGATCGGAGTAGGAGGCCGCGACCGGATCGTGCGTCACCATCACCACGGTCTGGCCGGTCTCCCGCACGCTCGACCGGAGCATGGAGAGCACCTCCGCGCCGGACTGCGAGTCGAGGTTTCCGGTGGGTTCGTCCGCGAAGATCACGTCGGGCTGCGGCAGGAGCGCCCGCGCTACGGCGACGCGTTGCTGCTGACCGCCGGACATCTCGTGGGGAAGATGGTCGAGCCGGTCGGTCAGACCGAGCCTGCCGGTCACCTCGTCGAACCAGTCCGGCGCCGGGCGCGAGCCTGCCAGCCGCATCGGCAGCAGGATGTTGTCGCGGGCGGTGAGCACGGGCAGCAGATTGAACGCTTGGAAGACGAAACCGATGCGGTCGCGGCGCAGTTCGGTGAGCACCGCATCGGGGGCGGTGCTGATCTCGACGTCGGCGCGGCGGCCGTCACCGTGGAGGATCACGCGCCCGGAATCGACACCGTCGAGACCGGCGAGGGCGTGCATGAGCGTCGACTTGCCGGATCCGGACGGTCCCATGATCGCGGTGAAGCGTCCCCGCTCGAAGGCGATGGACACCCCGTCGAGGGCACGCACCTCGGCGTCGCCGCGGCCGTAGACGCGGACGACCCCCTGAGCCGAACATGCCGGTACGAAAGAGCTGATCGAAGTCATGCTTCGACGCTAGAAACGATGCGGCGCACGCACATCGACCCGCGAGTCGATCTTCGCCGCCCCGGTGTCCTCCCCCGGGAGGACCGGTCGTCTCCGGGATGGCACCACGGTCCTACTCCCCCGAGCCGAGCAGATCGTCGGGATGCACGAGACCGGCGCGGAAGGCGAACAGCACCGCCTGCACGCGGTCGCGCGATCCCGTCTTCGCCAGCACCCGGCCCACGTGGGTCTTGACGGTCGTCTCGGAGAGCACGAACCGCTCGGCGATCTCCCCGTTGGTCAGGCCGTGCGCCATCGCGACGAGCACCTCGAGTTCGCGCGGGGTCAGATCCTCGGGCACCGCGACCGGCACCGCGCGCCGCTCCGCACCGTCGAGCAACGGCGAGACGTGGTGCAGCAGTGAGCGGGTCGCGCGCGGGGCCATCACGGCGTCACCGCGGTGCACCGTCCGTACCGCGGCCAGCAGGTCCTCGGGCGGCGCGTCCTTGAGCAGGAAGCCGCTCGCACCGGCGGCGATCGCCTGGACGACGTAGTCGTCGTTGTCGAAGGTGGTGAGCACCACGACCTTCGGCGCGTCGGCGGAGCGCAGCAGCGACCGCGTCGCCGAGATGCCGTCGACCCGCGGCATCTGCACGTCCATCAGCACGACGTCGGCGCGAACCCGTTCGAGTTCGGCGACGGCGGCCTCACCGTCGGACGCCTCGACGACGACCTCGATGTCCGGCTGCGATTCGAGCACCATGCGGAAACCGGCGCGCACGAGCTGCTGGTCGTCGACGAGCCCAACACGGATGGTCGTGTCGGGGCGGGTGTCGCGGGCGGGTTCGGTCACGGACGCCACCCTAGGGGGAGACCGCCGGTGCGGGCAGTTCGGCACGGACCCGGTAGCCGCCACCGTCCCTCGGACCGGCCGCCGCGCGACCGCCGTGCAGCCGGGCCCGCTCCTCGATACCGGTCAGCCCCTGCCCACCCGGGCGGGCCTCGACGAGCGCCGCCGCTCCCCTGCCGTCGTCGACGATCTCGACGACGAGCGTGTCGGGCCGCCAGTCGAGACGGACGTGGGTGCGGGCGCGGGGACCCGCGTGCTTGAGGACGTTGGTGAGCGATTCCTGCACGATCCGGTAGACCGACAGTCCCAGTCCCTCGGGCACCTCGCGGCTCTGCCCGTCGACCGAGAACTCGACCTCGAGCCCGCTCGTGCGCATCTGCTCGACGAGCGCCGGCACGTCGCCGACCCCGGGTGTAGTGGTGAACTCGCGGGGCGTGTCCTCACGGAGCACCGACAGCAACCCGCGCATGTCGGTCAGCGCGCGACGCCCGGTCTCGGCGATGGTGGTCAACGCCCCCGTGGCCGCCTCCGGGTTCGTCGCGGCGGCGTAGCGACCACCGTCGGCCTGCGCGATGATCGCCGTGAGCGAGTGCGCGACGATGTCGTGCATCTCCCGGGCGATGCGGGTGCGCTCCTGGGTGGCGGCCAGTTCGGCCTCCTTGAGACGTTCGAGTTCGAGCAACCGGTTGCGCTCGGTGAGCGAATCCATCTCGCGCAACCGCAACCCGCGGACCCGGCCGAACGCCCACACACCGGCGAGGAAGACCGCGACGAAGGTGGCCGTCACGAACGCTTCGAGCGCGGTGCGGCCGTCGTAGCCGAAATAGCGCACCCCGGCGAGTGCGCCGCCGGCGACCGCGACGGGCAGCGCGGTGTTGGCGGCCCACCGCGGAGCGTAGGCGGCGAGCGCGTACACCGCGATCGGCACCGCGATCGCCGAGATCGGCAGGACCTCCGGCAGGACGAGCAGGTGCGCGTAGGCGGCGAGCGCGACGAGCGAACCCGCCACCACCGGGCGGGTCCTGCGCCAGGCCAGCGGCAGCGTGAGCGCGAGGGTGACGAACAGACCCGCCACCGATCGCGCGTCCGCCACGTGCAGGGCGGCCCCGAACAGGGCGAGCACCGCGGCCAACGCCCCGTCGATCACTCCGGTGTGCCCGCGGGCCCACCGGTTCCAGCGTTCGAGCAGCGGGGTCGTCTGCACGGCGACGCTCCGTCAGCCGAGCAGCTTCTGCCGCAGCGCCTCGTCCTTCTCGAGCACCATCTGCTCGAGACCCGCCTGGAACTTCTCCATCTGCTCGCGCAGCGCCGGATCGGAGGCACCGAGGATGCGCGCGGCGAGCAGACCCGCGTTGCGGGCGCCGCCGATCGAGACGGTGGCGACGGGGACACCGGCGGGCATCTGCACGATCGACAGGAGCGAGTCCATACCGTCGAGGTACTTCAGCGGCACCGGAACACCGATCACCGGCAGCGGGGTCGCCGAGGCCACCATGCCGGGCAGGTGGGCGGCGCCGCCGGCGCCCGCGATGATGACCTTGATCCCGCGACCGGCGGCGTCCTTGGCGTAGTCGAGCATCCGCTGCGGCGTGCGGTGCGCCGAGACGACACCCACCTCGAAGCGGATCCCGAACTCGACCAGCGCCTCGGCAGCGGCCTGCATGGTCGGCCAGTCCGAGTCGCTGCCCATGATCAGGCCGACCTGTGCACCCTGTGCCACGTCACTCACCGCTTTCTCCCGTGTGTTCGTTCCAACCGTCGGTCCACACCGCGTGCGAGAGCCAGTGCGCCGCGCGTTCCGCGCGTTCACGCACGGCGGCGACGTACTCGGGATCGTCGATCGATCCGGACGGCCCACCGAGCACGTTGACGTGGCCGATCTTGCGGTCCTTGCGCTCACCCTTGCCGTAGAGGTGGACGTGTACGTCGGGCATCCGGGCGAACAGGTGGTGGAGCCGCTCGTCCATGCTCATCGCCGGCGCCTCGGGCGCGCCGAGCACGTTCGCCATCACCGTCACCGGGGCGATCGGGCTCGTGTCGCCGAGGGGGTAGTCGAGCACGGCGCGCAGGTGCTGTTCGAACTGGCCGGTGCGAGCACCGTCCATGCCCCAGTGCCCGGAGTTGTGCGGACGCATCGCAAGTTCGTTGACGATCAGCTCACCGGAACGTGTCTCGAACAGCTCGACCGCCATGACACCGACGACGCCGAGCTCTCCGGCGATGCGCAGCGCGAGTTGCTCGGCGGCGGTGGCGACGTCCTCGGGCAGATCCGGGGCGGGTGCGATGACGACGGCGCACTGGCCGTCGCGCTGGACGGTCTCGACGACCGGCCACGACGCGCCCTGGCCGAACGGGGACCGCGCGACCATCGCCGACAGTTCGCGAGTCCACTCGACCTTCTCCTCGGCGAGGAGCGGGACACCTGCGGCTAGCTGCTCGGCGACGACCTTCTCGAGTTCGGCGCGGTCGTCGAGGATCCACACGCCGCGGCCGTCGTAGCCGCCGCGTGCGGCCTTGAGCACGTACGGATCGCCGAGCGTGTCGAGGGCGGCGCGGGCGTCCTCGACGGAGGTGATCTCCGCAAACTTCGGCATCGGTGCGCCGAGCTCACCGAGCCGCTTGCGCATCGCGATCTTGTCCTGGGCGTAGATCAGGGCCTGCGGGGGCGGCAGCACGGCGACGCCTTCGCGCTGCAGGACCTCGAGATGCCGGGTCGGTACGCCCTCGTGGTCGAAGGTGAGGGCGTGCGCGCCGGTCGCGGCGCGGCGGAGGGCGTCGAGGTCGTCGTGGCTGCCGAGTACCACGTCCGGGCTGACCTGCGCGGCGGGTTCGTCGGCGCTCCCGGCGAGGACGCGCAGCGTCTGACCGAGCGCGATCGCCGCCTGATGGGTCATCCGCGCGAGCTGTCCACCACCGATCATCGTGACGACCGGCATACCCGTCGTCAGGGTGCGGGGCGTGTCGGATCTGGGGGACGATTCAGGTCTGCCTGTCACGGCTGTCCATGGTGTCACAGCATGTCGTGGCGTCGTTCCGCTGCTCCCCTGCCGAGCGGCGAGGGACCTCCCACCGACCCGTTGCGGCGTGTGCCGACGCTGCGGGACGACCCGCGCGGCGGTGTGGGAATGCCGACATGTGCGGTCGGGTTTCGGAAATTCACATCTTCGTTTCGTACACTTCTCCAAGTGACAATCGTCGATGAAGCGTTGAGCAGAGTTCCCCAGCCTTTCCGGGGGCTGTTGCTCCGGCATCGCGAATTGATCAAATTCGCCATCGTCGGCGGCACCACCTTCGTGATCGACTCGGTGATCTTCTACACGCTCAAGCTCACAATTCTGTCCGACAAGCCGGTGACCGCCAAGATCATCGCCGGTGTCGTCGCGGTGATCTGCTCGTACATCCTCAACCGCGAATGGTCCTTCCGTAATCGCGGCGGCCGCGAGCGCGCCCACGAGGCGTTCCTGTTCTTCTTCGTCAGCGGTATCGGCGTCGTGCTCTCGTTCATCCCGTTGTGGATCTCGAGTTATGTCTTCAACCTGCGCGTACCCGAGGTGAGCCTCGCGACGGAGAACATCGCCGACTTCGTCAGCGCGTACATCATCGGCAACCTGCTGCAGATGATCTTCCGCTTCTACTGCTTCAAGAAGTTCGTCTTCCCGGAAGAGATGGTTCCGGACGCTCCCGTCGACGAACCCTCCGAGCAGCAGCTCGACCCGTCCTGAGCCCGAACCGTCCTGAGC